>Ga0157364_1000781_pt1 | contig 24113 bp, 4 predicted proteins | sample AttsexASBM2_FD_111476 | JGI IMG/M metagenome (GOLD analysis project Ga0157364, IMG submission 111476) | Fungus gardens microbial communities from leaf cutter ant in Ribeirão Preto, State of São Paulo, Brazil - Atta sexdens ASBM2 | ecosystem: Host-associated > Fungi > Mycelium > Unclassified ...
ATAATATAGTTACATAATCACATATTTTATTATAATATGTATTTTATTATAATATTTTATTAAAAAATGTGTTTAATCAATAAAAATGTAATATTAAGAATATAAAAGTAAATAAAAAAAAATACGAACCGCTACGTACGTATTATTAAGTTAAGTGTACATTGTACATTTTCTATAATAGCAAAAGAAGTGTAGCTGCTTTGAAAATTGTTTAATTATGCATAGAATGTAAGTTCTCTATAAGAAGGTATCTATGTTCAAAAGCTTTCTAAATATATACAGCATATATCAATTATTATTGATAAAAAAATTTCACGTATACATTGACTTTTTCCTTTATACTGCATTAAAGATATTACATACGTGTATATGTAGGGTAACTCCGATATATACATCACATCTATCAAAAACTTAATTTATTGATATTATTTACTATGTTTATAGTAAACGAATTATATCAGTAAAAATTTTGTACTGTCTACAAAAAAATATTATAAATCCAAAATATTTATTTTTCTTATTAAAAAATAAATTTTTTGAAATTCTTGTTTTGAAACCATTTTTACCCCATGAGGGATATATGGCTACTCATAGGAAGGGGAGGAAGAGTATGTACGGCTCATAAAAAATTTACAAATAATTACATATAAATAAGACGTATAATGACACAATAACTTATAAAATGTGTTTATAAAGTTTTATTAAGAAATAAGAATGGTAAATATGAAGTAATAAATAATAATTACAATCTTCCAATACATATATTACAAGTGTTACGACATAAAATACATATTTCATATATGTGTTTATTGCATTTAATGCACTGAATTTAATCTGCGCACTTTTTGTTTTGGGTATAAATTCCGCTCGCTAAAAATGCCGTATATTCCAAACAAGTAGGGTATACAAGACAATAAACTAAACAAAGAATACGAAAATAAAGCATTTGTATTTTGCTACACAACATGCTTTACTATTCCATTACACGAAATAACCATTTTAAGTCTTTTACACACTACACTAATCTACCTACAGTAATCATTTTATGTAGATTATAATTTATGATGGCGTTACTTGTTACAGACAAATCGATTCAATTTACAATAATTTCATTAATATTAATAATAAGAAGCTGAAATCATAATACAATATAACATGTAACAGAATAATTTGCGGCAAAATTACCCCCACTTTTTCTATTTTTTTTTTACTTCTGCGGCGTAAATCCCAGTGCGGCGTGTTTGCCGGAGTTACCCTATATGTAGTTGGTAAAGGATATGCGATAAATAAAAGTATCGTAACGATAATATTTGTCGAGGCAATAAGGACTGTTTTATCAAATATGAAAGAAGAATTTTATAATTTCTATAAGTTAGTTTAGCTCTGCCTAGAATATTTTATAAATTCCTCAAACTTTCCGCGGGAAAATGGAATGTAAGCTATTATTGAATACGCTATATCTGAGGTTATCCTCCATTATCCTAATCGCGTGACGTTATGTAATGTGTCCTAACTGCAGGAGTCTACACGAATTAATTTATTATATGAAACTTACGCGCGCACGTACACGCCTATTTACTGTAATAATAATATGTAACAAAATTATCTAAAATATTTAAAAATATTTACGATACTATCTATTATTTGTTATCTTGTGTAAAAACAATTATTCTTTTTTATTAGTATTAAATATATAATTGGCATTAGACATTAGTGATAATATCAAGAAGTTAAGTTTTAGTTTTTAATCGATACATATGTTGTAAAAATATAACATTTAATAATTAATTATTATTATATTTCAAAAATACAATTTCAAATACCAGTATAATTTTCAGAAAAATGTTAAACTATGCTAGTGCAATGATAAATTTAATCAGCACACAGAAAGTTAATGAAATCCTACCAACCAACCTTAATCGAATAACAAATTTTAATGTCCCATCGTTTCTGCATGTTTGCGAAAAACCCGCGCCCTCGAAATTTATAGCAGCGTTGATGTAAATGCTGCGTATTTCAGGTCGACGGAAAACTGCATAGAATGTCGAACAAAATTGCGGAAACAATATATTCGACGAGCGACTGGATGAATAAATGGCCGTGACTATCGATTTTCACGGATCGATAGCCAGCCACGGTTTCGTTTGCCTTCAACCCTCGGGGGCCAGAATCCTCCCGTCCGTCACCGTCTATTGGACCTAAATATCGTTTATTGCTTTCGGTCTAAAAACAATGCCTTTACGCAGCCGTCGCGTCGTTCTGAACGCTATGGATGTACATACTCGCTGAAATTGCGATAGCAGCCACTGCGAATCGTTGCGGTTAATCGATCGTCGGTTTCATTACAATGTTGACACGATGTGAAACAACGATGGGTACAGTTGAGTCCCAATGTACGAAAAAAAAGAAGCTAAAAAGGATACTCAACTCAAACAGCTCATACGGAATGATTGCGCGTTCATAATAAATGAAATTATAACGACCGCTGCGTGAGTCTCAATGTTCATTTCATGTTGCATAAAGAGTATAAGATAGAAAAATATGATGTGTATATGTATAAAACTCAACTGTTATAAAAAATATAATAAACTGCTATATATAAAACATCCTCTTAAATATTTGCAATAACTCAATTTTGTTTCATAAGAAATTTATAGCGTACGATTTCAAAAATATATTCTATTACAATACATTTAGATACTTCAAATTTAAAATTAAAATTTTTTAGCAGGTATTAAATTTGGTATATTTAAGAGTTGGAATTATAAATTCATAAAAATCAATTAAAAGACTAGCAGATTTCCGCGATTTGCATAGTTTTCTCTCCATAAAAAAAGATATATTTTTAGAGATCAAGGTTAATCTAACAATGTCAATAAAAAAATATTATGTTAACTTCCTGTGCATATTCGATAATAAAGAAAGAGAAGAATCGATCTGATCGGCGTCAACAAAAAACAAATAATATAGTCTTATTCAACGCAGGTCGACACATAAAGCTCGATCTAAACCAAGCAAATGTGCGCAAGCAAACACAAATAAACAACTTATATGAGTGTGAATGATTGGGCTGATACTCATTGAAACAAGTTATTCACTCGTGTTTATTCGAGCTCGCTTGCTTATAGTACATCCAGCTGAAGTATATATGTGCAAAATTAAGAATATATTTTTCATATATAAACTTGTATACATCCTATTATATTATAATATTATTTCTAAATAAAAGAGAATTAGAATATACGTTATAAATTAGAATAAATATGTAATTATTATCAAACTAATTTTTTTTGTACAAAATCTTATCATTTTCTGCTTTTTTCCACTCCTATTATATTTCCCCTAATTAAGTGTAGATAACTAATTTAGCTAATCCACGTCAATGAGAATTGTGTCCCTCCAGCATTCTGTACCCAAATGAGATCAAATATTAATTCCCAATCATTCTACTAGCTGAAAATAGTGTGCAAATGAAAGAGAAGCTATATAACGGATCACGAATATAATCATTGAACAAAAATAAACTGTGAAATGCTATATCGACGTAGAGTAGATGGATAAAACATTTGATCATTTCACAATAATTCGACTTCACATAATGCTCATCCGATCGTAATGACTCTTATCCACGTGCGTGCGGATAATGTTTTATTTTAATAATTTCTGATAATGAGTGCATAAAGAATTCAACGTGATGATCGTGCTACGATTCTGACTGAGTGCTCGCAAATACAGGGTAGTAACGAGGATCATTTTGGACCATCGCGTTATGGAAATTACACCAGAGAGATGCATCAGATGCGGAGAGGTATAACGGTGGGTATCTCTTAGAGGAGAAGGATAACGGAGAATAGGTAGTCAGTGGACGTCGCTCGTAGCCAGAATGAAATAGAACAACGTAAACCAGGTGAAGTGGTGAAAGATGGAGGATAGGATTCATGAATGGGGTTGGATGCAAGTACTGACCGCTTTCAAAGCTCCCTCGGGATGGTAAGAGACCCGCTATTGGTTACTTCATTGCTCATCACAACCAGAGCAAGCTTGAACAAAGCTCCTGAACGATGCTTTTCTTATGGTTGCCTAATCTGGCTTAGAGAAAGAGAGAGAGAGAGAGAGAGAGAGAGAGAGAGAGAGAGAGAAGTGAGAGAGCTCCCATGCTCACTTCCGTCGATCCAATTTACGTTAGTAAAAGTCCTATCACTCTGAAATGAAACGATATCTCAAATAATGTATGATTTCAACAAACGTACATATATATAATTACACACACACACACACACACACACACACACACGCGCGCGCGCGCGCACGCACGCACGCGCGCGATCAGCACTGTATGCTGATGTTGATAAAAATAGAATAGCAGCTAGAAATATATAGAAATATGTAGAAATCAAGTTAGGAAAGAAGAATATGAAAAAATATATATTTTTAAAAATATATAGGAGTCTAGAGAGAATGACTTTTCGCTTCATCACGTTTGAACGATGGAGACTGTTTGAAATCATTCGATCAAAAAGAATGCAAATGGACGCACGTCACGCAAGATTGATGAAAAATTTGGGCAGAAAGAACATTTAGATCTTCGAAAATAAAAATAGCAATATTATAGAAATTAAAATATTATAAGATATGTAAGTGTATTATATAACGAAATATTCACATAGAAAGAACGATTTTGCTAAAGTATAAAAAAAATTTAGATAGATGCAGATCTAAAAATGATACTGTTGTATTATCAAAATAATTATGTAGGAAATTCAATGATGAACAATACTGCAAAAAATTTTAGTATTGTAGCAATCAGTTTGAGTGCTACAATGCTAAATACTAATGCCTACATATAATTATTTTAATAATTCAACAAAATTGATTTTTAGATCTTAATTTAGCTAAATTTTTAGATATTCAGCAAAATTGTTCTTTCCATAGATTTATTTCTTATAATTATTACATTCATAATTGAAATGATAAAGCCACAATGAGCGAAAATGCAAATAAATAAATTTTATAATCGAAATATATATATATATATATGCTCAAAAAATATTAATTATATGAATCCCAGTCCTTACATAAGTGCAAAAAATTAATTTAAAAAATTAATTAAATCAAATGTCATTGCAATGACTTCAAAAATACATTCAAAATACATCAAATATTTATAAAATTAATCAGCATAATTAATTATAAATAACAACAGTGAGAATAAAAAAAACTATGTTCATGAATAAATTTTTAATTATATCTTTATCGACCAGCATCTCTCGAAAAATTTTACGAAAATTTCAATCAAACAGTTCGTCTATAGGTATGTTGCGCTAATTCGGAAATACACTGACAAGTCATCAATCGGTGAGGGTATTTTATCAACGAACACGTGTCGGGGTGTTGTAACACACATGGCAAAAGCTTCTGCACCACAATAAATGCGACCTGCATTGTAATCCACAGGATAATTTTAATTAGCTCAATATATAAATCAGCGTACCGAGCAAATCAAATCGATGCAATAAAAAAAAGGACTACGGACATGCGATGTACACAGAAACATTCGAATCGCTTCTTCCTATCCATTGAAGTGCCCCTTTAACGCGCTCTCGTCGGCACGCGTATGCGGTCGTAATTGTTGCCACAGTTGCTGCAAGAACACGATGCAACAACTGTTGTTGATGACACGTTAAACCATCATCCGGTCCAACTCACCGGCCTTTGTTGCACATATACGTGAGTTCAATTATACGTGCCGTATATTAAATACCAATAACACGATAGGCGCGATATATGATTATTACGATTATTACGAAAAGTATGATAGAGCAAGTTGGTGTTTAGCATTTCGTCCATTCGTCCAAGGAATGAGAAGGAAAGGAAAAAAGAATAAGTGTCGGAGAATGAGAAAAAGAAAGAAAGAGACAAAGAGAGAAAGCACGAATGGGGAAAAATAGTTTACCTTTTTCCACCCCGACCACCGCCTATTTTTTTCCAGGTTTTGCTCCCTTTCATCACTCGCTCGGCGAAATAGATGGGCGCGCAGTGAAGAGAAGAGAGAGGGAGGGACCCGAGGTATCCGTCTGTTTCACTTGAAAAAGGCACTTTCCGCGGCAGCACAATAACCAGGACTAGTTAGGTACGTGCCTGAAATAAAACGGGACGTTCGTTCTTAAATCTCCTCTCGCGTTGGAGAGCGCGAGCGATCGCTGTGTTTGGATAGCGAATACGATGAACTATAACGCGTGGATCCGTTACGCGAATTGGATACGTCGTCATTTTTTTAGTATGACTTCTTTTAACAATAAAAAAACATTCAGGCGTGCTTATTTTCAGCGATTCGAAAAAATAACTCCGGATATACTCGCTCGCGCAGTAAAGCGTAATTAACATGGACATGTTATTTCGTTTGCCCACGCGTATAGAACAATATATAATCATGACAGTGTAATCTCCGTTTCTCTTTATATTTTTAATGAATCATACTCATGTATACTTAAATTTAAAGATTAATAAAACTGTTCTCAATAGCAAATTCTATTAACTTGGTTGACAACTTGATGATGAAAGAATTATTCATAAATATGATCATGCATTAGATATGTGGAGTAATGTAATGTAAATACATTTGACAGAAAAAATTTAATTTCAATTTGGAAACATTGTTAATGCATTACTGTAAGAAACATGTAGCGAAACATGAAAGAAGAAGTTAAGTAATTAAAAAAATAGAAAGCATAGAAATATCCTGGCTATTATAAATTTCAATAACAATCTTTGGCTATTATAAATTTCAATAACGATTCAAAATAATGTGCTAAATAATAATGAGCGCGAGAAACAATGACAGATTTTAATACAATAACCCAGCACCCTGGGAATCGAGTCGCTAATAAATTGGTTGGTACCTCAGAATTATGATTAATAGGTTGCATCCCCCAGGGAATTAAAATGAAACTTTACTTCGCGCTCATGTATACGATATTATCATCCTTTATTGCCCGCATGAGAAAGCGCAGAGAGAAAGAGAGAACATCGGAGGAATCACCCGTGTCAGAACCTTTGATAGGTGCAGCGCCTTGCATTAGACTTCTCTTATAGATTGAATTAAATTGAATTCTGCCCACGAGCGAATTAATTTTCTCAAGCGGCGCTAGAAGAGCAGGGAAAAGAATCGGCCCCGCTAGATGTGCTCAATAAGGCTTACTCGTTAAATCCGTTATACGTGGTAGCGAGACTTGGGCGAGGGATACAAGAAGCCTCTAACAAGAAGTGCATCCAATTTCAAGGCGTATTTAACATGCCGTATATCATACGGCGATATATCTGTAGTGGTGCGTGGATGTCTCTTGGTCCCGTATTTCTTATATATTTCGTGTTCGGTTCTCGTGGTCGAGAGAGTATAATATATGCTTTATAGAACACTAAGAACGGCGGAAGGCGCGCGGTGTAGCGTTTTCTTCTTGTACACGTGCGATACATGCGCGGCGGAATCATTTATTCGCTTTTGAAGCTAGGAGAGAGAGAGAGAGAGAGAGAGAAATGAGAGACGATAGCACCCGCCCTTTACACGCGAGTCACGCCCGGTCCGGGCAAAAGCAAGGGATAGAACGATTTTTTTCGATGATCCGTGATAGATAATTTAGTGCATCACACAAGAGAAACACGTGGTCTTTCGTTAGCTTGTCCCGCGAGAACAACATTTCACTCGATTTGATTTCCTTCCTGCTCGTGTAGTTCGGTTTGCAACCTTCTTCAATATCATTCCCCTCACTATCGATCATTAAAAGGTGAAATCGCATCTCGATGATAACAATGTAATGCATGATACACTGTTAGATATTAAAGGAGCAATAATACTCAATCCTTAAAGTTAAATAATATATTATGTGTTTTTTTTCTCTGACTTTTTCTCTGAGATTGCACTAGAATTCTCTTTCTCACTTTCGCCAAATATTAAATATATACCTATCTCTTAAATTCTAAAAGTACTAGTTCAGCCATAAAAAACAGATCTTTTATTATTTTTAATTTCCATCTGTGTCAAAATATAAATCAATTAATTTCTGTTATTAATTTTAAAGTAAACGCCTTCATATTAATATATACACTTATAGTAAATAATAAACTAAATTTAAGTCAAATTAAATACATTTTCTCGAATTAAGTTGTTTAATCCTATTGTTTCGAATTGACGACATACTAGATAGAAATGGCGACGTATAGAAATGATTAAAAATAATTCAAATTGAATATAATTGACATTATGAATTTAACAGCGTACGTTTTGTGTTTTAACAATTAAAAAGACTGTCAATAAAATAAACATGTTCATTGTTTGAGAAAAATAAAGAAAAATAACAAACGTTAATGAGTTTTTCGTTGCACGATTTTAATTATTTTTGGACATTTAAATGCTACATTGGGATGATGTATGGCAGCATTGTCAACATTATTCTATTGATAATGAACGTTCCCATTCATCATGCGGCAATGCAATGGATACAATACCATAGACATGTTATGAGAGTTAAACAATAATTGCCGATTTTTCATTCCATACTATAATAATATAATTATAAACGAATATATTTTATGTAAGTTTATATTAAATTAATTGCTGTTACCACCAATATATAATGTCCAATAAATCTAATGATATGATATATTAATTCGCTAATTAATATGATATAATAGAACATAGATTTATAAAATCAAATATAATGGTTATTACTACGGTATAAATTATCATATTATTTTATGGCATATTTAGTGTACACCGCATCATTTACATATATTCTACGCCAAACTGATATTGATAACGAATGTTAATAAAGCGGAAAATTCAATTTACAATCGCAACAAAAAATACAAATCCATTTAAAAACCTCGAAATAGAAGAAACTTAATAATTATCAGTGATTTAATTAAGAATACTTTTATCTTTGTGATTACGACTTTTCTTTTTGGATGAAATTACATCGTAAAAGTATTACCTGCTACTAGATCGGGCAAACTCAGCAAGATAAAGTTATATATATATATATATATATATATGTAAGGACACTCGGTCGCAGGAAACTCGAATTACAGTGAAAGAAGAACTCGAATGAAGATTATTTTCGCACGATAAACTTTGTAAGATCACGACGGAGGAGCAGCAATGTGAGCGACAGCGTAGATTACTAACATAGTAAGATGACTCGGCTCAAAGATCGAGCTAGTTCCGGAACTAGCGTAAGCGTGTAATTCGCCCGTTATGTCCACGTGAAGTGGACGTCAATGTATGTACGATATATCGTGTGTACATTCCATGTGATTCTCGCGTTACTGTGCGCTCGAAAGAGAAAATATTCTCTCGCGCGTCTACGTTGAAAAATTTTCTCGAGCATCACAAAGAAGCAGCGGGGACAGTGTCGAGGGACGTCCAGGTGGATAATTTTCTCTTAAATACAGTCAGTAAGAATAACGGTCCTTCGAGTAACGACCAACCACCTCTTCTCGTTTCCTGCAGAGTTCATTCTAAAAGATTTCTCACAGAAACTACGGCATCCGACGTTAAAAAGGAAGGGTAGAAGGGTCGTTTCCTATCTGTTGAGGTTTACCCCGTTGCTACAGGCCCCCTAAGGAGCGTATGCCGCGCTCTTTCTCTTTCTCTCTCCATCTATCTAATCCGTACAACCCTCTCTTTCTGCACCTTGGTCTCTCGAAGTCTTCTCGAATCTCGTCGCCGCCGAAGAATCTCCGCGAGTACGCCACCCGGGGCGAACCTTTGTCCTAAATGATAAACTTTACCCGCAGGACTCCGTCGCGGAAAAGTTTCCTTGTCCGCCAATAGGGAAAGCATTTCGGAACTTCGGTACTTGTTTCACGTTGGCCTCTATCGTTACCGTACGTTCTTAAGTCGTGTGCTTAATACTTTCTTCGTATTATGGCATAGATAGTAAGTCTCTTTTTCTAATAAATAAGTTATTTCCTCAAAATCAATGAATTTATTAATTTTCCATCATCAAGTGTTCTGCAAAAATGAGATAAAATCAATTACTCAGAGTATATAGTTTTTCAAGAAAACACTATTTCAAATAATTATGTGAAACTTTTAAGATTTTTAATTATTTTTAATAATTAAAACGATCAAAATAAACCTTTATTGATTAAAAAAAAATTGCTTTAATACATCTACTATTTTACTTATGTATTTTCTTGTTTTCAAGAAATGAGTTGGATTAAGACGAGTAATTCACGCAGAAATATCTGAGTTTGACAGCTAATCAATATTTAATTTTTCGCACCAATTCAAGCTACATGTTCACTATTTTCATCAATTTACTTTTTATTTTAATAACGTAATATACACGGTATAGAATACAGAAAATTAATAATTAAGAACTGAAGAATATAAATATCAATAAACATACTTAAATTTTTGCATTGTTTATATTTGTTCAATGTGTTCGAGTAACTTCACCACAAGAAATTGTAGATTCAACATTCAGTCATCAGTCCATGTGGAAAACAGCCAATAATGGACTACTGGTACGATTATATGTTATTGAGCGTGACATGGTAGCTTGAGATGTACATGAAAACGCAAACACAAAGCGGTTGATAGATTGATGAGCGAGCTCGTTAAATGCATAACTTCCCGGAAATATGGATCATCATCGAAGGAGAAAAAAATTACACGAGATTCTCTTAGAGTTTCAGTTATCTAGTTCACTTATGAAGCGAAAGGATCAAAGACTCGGATTCTCTTTATCTAGAGAATATGAAGGAAAATTAGTAATTAATATTTGTTCTATAGAATAAAAAGAAAATCATTATGAAAAAATTACTACATTTCCTGTATATATACGTGTACATATATTTTAAAAACATCTGCAAATAAATGCTATATTTCTGTAAAAAGTTTCTTTTATATCTATTACGTATGAACCTATCCAATTATTTATTCAGTAAAGTATAATTTTCATAAACAATTAACATCGTGTAAAAATATTTTTAAAAATAATCTTCTCGATATGCCATAAAGATCAGTTTAAATTTCTATTATCTCTCTCACAAAGTTTTCTATTACCGTTACGAGAACCAGTACCACAACGCGATAATGTAATATAAATAACGCATAATTATTGTACGCATGTAATTTATCTTATGTTATCACATATGCTAGTACCAGAGACATTTAATCTCTAAAGAGACCTATTCTCATTTGTCAGGAGCTACAGATGACACACATCCTGAAGATTAGAGTTAATTCGTAGGCAAAATGAAAGGAAAATAGATTTGCTGGATCTGTCCACAGCGAGCTGTACTTAGGAAGCGAGTATACAGGTAAAACTATGCACGTGATAGTACATTTCACATTATGTATATAGGACACATAACGAAACAGTTATAATTTGCTCGAGTTTGTCCTTTAGTGGATTTTGCAGGAAATTAAAAAGGAACGATGCAGATGCAACGAATTAATTCAGGTCCGAGTAGGCGTAAATTACTTGATGCACATCCGTGCACTTTGCTTACAGAAAAGGCCGTAAAGGCGCAAACATACAGGATTGAATACAACGTGTTAGGATACTCTTTAAACTTCTCTCGGTGCTCGCGAGGAAAAGAGAAAGAGAGAGCAAATCAATATGGGTGCGGATAGCATGCGCGTTGCAACGCAACGGACTTTACGAACTGGGACGCATAAAGTTTATACCTGTGCATTTTTAAAAGACGCACATGAGCATTTATCGCCACTGTTCTTTTATTGCTTTATGTCAAAGAGCACTGGCCTAACGCAATTATTCGTCTTAATTGGATGAATTGCAAATACAACGAAATTAAGTAAGATATAACGGATATAAGTAACGGATCTGGATAAATATTTTAAATTAAGAGTTCAAATATCCAATTATTTTTCACGAAAACCTACATCTTGTGATATCACCGTGCAGGATGCTCTAAAATCGTGATACAACCTAACTTAAAAAGAAGGTGATTCTGCACGAAAAAATAAGAAAAAAATATAGAAAATTATTTTATACGAGAAATGTTTTGTGATATTTTCAATAATTTATATAAAGTAAAAAAATCATCGTGCGTGAATATCCTGTTTTATTGTATATTCTCGGTTATTCAATACAATAAATACAAACATGAGCAGAGATAGTAATCATATACATTATACTTATTGTGTAACTTACATGAAGCATTACATTATAGTTTGAAATTTTTAGCCGATTTATCTTCGATCGTAATATAAAATCAAATTGTAATTTGAATTAACCGCAGGAACAAAAATAAAATTAATATTGAAATTATAATAATTATAGAAGAAATATATTGAAATAAAAATAATATGTATGGTTATATATGCGATACAATGACATTAATGAATTATATTTAATATTTATTTCGTTAAATTCTTGTGTGTTTAATGATATATCCATTATTCAAAAGAATAATTTTAAAGTGGACTTTAATAATGTATAAATGCAGGATAATTACCTATTGTATTAAGATTCCACATTCGTGTAAACATAAAATATAAAAGTAGACATTACGAGTTAGCCATGCCGTATAAATTAATTATAGCAAGATTTAAATGTAACTCAGTGGATTAAAGTCGCTTATTAGACTAGCAGAAACTGAGATATATCCACTTTATGTAGATTTGTTAAGTGCTACAGAACATAAAAAATATTCAATCGCAGTCAGATCGCGATGAGAAAATAAAAAGAAGAAATCGCACAGCTCTTTAATTACGTATCGAGATATAACTATTCCGTCTAGATTGCATGTCCACTGCTTATAAGCACATTGCCCCTCCGGCGGTAGCTTTGACGAGAAGCACAGCGATTTGCGCAAGTTTTAAACGAAAAATGATATGAATTAATTGAATCGAGTTTAATTGGAATAAAGCAGGCAAATACGCGTTTCCACATATGCGTCTACATGTACGCATAATGGATGTTGCAACATTTACAAGAACATTTAACTATAGAATTCTTGTATAGTGTAATAAAACAAAGGTACAAGAGATTCGGCAAAAAAATTCCCTGCCGAGTTTAAAGTATCGCACCAATTATTGGATTAGTTTTTTTTAATTGCATTTTTTCATCAACGTAATAGAAATAATGTATAACATATGTTTTAATTATCTGTTATCATTGTCGCTTTCAAGAAATTTTAACAATTTATTACATATTATCATTAAACAAGCGATAAATAATGCAGTGAGATGCTGTAATTATATTTTACATTAGAGTAATAATGAACAGAATAAAATAAGCCAAGATGTATTTAATATTTATATTATGCGATATTTAATCTCCAATAAATGATAAACGCAAATTACAAGAATGTTATATATCACAGAACACAATTAAAAAATTTATTAATAGATAAAAAATGTGTTAAATTATGTACCAATATACTTAATAACGTTATAATGTGAATAGTAATACATAGTATAGTGATTTTAATCAACATGATATATGTAAACGATTATCGGTTTTATAAACAAAGCCGGTTCAAAACTTTGAATGTATTAAACCATGCAGTGAGTTTACCAAGATTAAAAAGTCGATTGACCAATTTAATTTGGGTCAATTGATTTATAATAAGCGTGCCATTCATAGTTCGTTAGATCATTTAATGTAATTATCTCGGAAACATATGCGCCAAACTCACTCACTCACAATAATTATTCATATGAATTCTTGTTTTCATTAAGCACGAGAGAAATTTAACGAATAAAATACGAATTACTGCTATTTTATCAAATAAATTAACATTTTTTTAACAATTTCATATAATTTTTCATATATTAAAAATAAATAGCTACTGTTATCATGTATGTAATTTAACCATTGTGCTGTGTATAAATAAAATCAAGTGATTGAAACCATTTATGTGCACGTTTCCAGGATATGCATCATAGAATTTTACGTATCAAACTTTGAATTTTAATTTATGATTAAATTATATCACATTCTATATTCGTATAATCAAAATAAGGCCATATGAAGCAATGCAGGAAACACAGATCATGCGAATAATATTAATTATCGAGTATAACGTAAAACACAATATCATTTATAATTGAGTATAAAATGAAAACATGATACTTGTACACGAATAAATTGGATTTAATACTTCATGGATTTATGCCATTATATGTATCTGTTTTGATGAAAATTAATTCTGAAAAGTTAATAATAAATAATTATACACAAGGAGGTATATTTGATCAATTTATCTGTAGATTTTTTAATTATAACCTTTTCTTTTAAAAAAACATGAACACAATTAGATGTTAAATAATAAATATTTGAAAAATAGGCATCTTTCATCAATCAGTTTTGAAAATACAAATATACAATAAAGATTTATATGTTATTTTAAACGTAAAATTTGCTTTCACACAACATTAATTTAAATTAAAACAAATTTATTTTATAGAAACATAAAAAATATTTAAAAAATACAATATTAAGATATTTATATAACATATATACATTTTTTTAAATTGTGAAAAAATATATATAAAAACATCATACAAGTATTATTTAATCTTCAATATTTGTTAATAAAATTTAGTTCTAATTTTTCGAGTATTTTATAAATAAAATTTGATATTATAATTGATCAGACACATTTCATTTATTGAAATAAATGTTTTTAATTAAAATTATAAATGGAAAATTATAAAGGGAATATAATATAAAAACTGAAATACATAATAATTAAAATGATAGAAGAGACGTACAGCGCTCTATGAATATCCTTCTCCTTAAGGTTCTCCTTGATCACGGCACGTCTTTCACTTATGAGCATATAGCTGTCCAACGGTAGCTTTGAATTTCACAGAAAGCGAACCGCCGTCCAAGCTTTAATTGAATCGGCCGAAATTAATTTCAGCTGTCGCACCCTGGGAAACTCGAAGGGCGGGCAAGGATGAACAGGAAGCGAGAACTTCCGGTTCTCCTAAACCTCGAACGCGTAAATTGCTTAGGGAGATGAATGTCGCTGGCTCTTAAACTTCAACGCTTCTTGGAAGAAATGAAATCATAAGCAAATGTACAGAATGATCACCTCATAGTCATCATATATTTTATTAGAGATATTCTGGCGATTTCATTTCAATTAAAAACTCTAACTAATTGCAACAATTTTCGAGTTAAAAATCTATTGCATGTTTACACGTAATAAATTATTATTAATTTTAGTTTAAATAATATTATTGATTTATGGATCATTAATTTTAATCTTTATATTCGGCGCTAATAAAATATTTGCTGTATCTCGATCATATCTTGCTCATTTTATTTCATTTCAAAATAACAAAAACAAATTATCAACAAATAGGGATAAATAGGAATTGTAAAGTTAATGCATTTAAGTATTATATATTAACATTTTTAAATTAGTGATCATTAAAAAAAGATTTCTTTAAATTAAATAAATTCATGCATTGGAATAGTCCAACCATTTTGATTTGAACCAAATTAAGTGATTATTTATATTAAAACTAAATTTTTGTGATTAAACAAAATAGATTTCATTTAAAACTAAATTTGTTTCAATGAAACAAATGTAAATAGAACTCTACAGTCCAAAATAATCTTTATCTTTATATAATTGAAATTATTTCACTCGACATTTGATGGCTAGAACTAGATTCTTTTTCAATGTATTGAAATTAATTTGTTTAGCCTATCCATTTTAGGACAATGGATTTGCAAGATGTTATATTTATTCATCCAATTGTACTTGATATTAACATCCATACATTTACATATATATCTTACAAAAAACTTCTTTTTTTATTATAAAACTTGTTATTTCAAATAAAATATAATTTGCTCACTCGATAGCAGCAGTAGAGTCAACTATGTTAAACTATAAAATAAAAATATATCAAATTATGGCAATGTCTCCAAAATAATGAATTAAAAAAATGATTGTGCTCATAAAAAAATTAAAATATTTAAATAAATTCCCAATATAATAATTCAAAAAAATCATATAAACAGGCAATTGGGAATTGGCGCTGTAGACGGTGCGCAGTTTCTTACATGCGGATAATACATAATATTGACTATTATTTACAACAATCTATTTTTGTACATTTCGCCAATTTTAGAAGATAAAACTGTTACATTCCTCAGTTGAATATCGATACTGTTCTGACTCATACTAATATTCGCAGTTTCTTGTTAATCAGTAACATTTGACAATTTGTTAAATTATATTATCGTTTATATTCAACTCTTTCACAATTTTATTATTGACTACGTCATTAAATTTATTAACTTAATTTATTATATAACTTAATTTATTTTATATTAATAATTGACCAATGTAATCATCGATTATCATTGTAGGATAAGTCTTTCTTGAGCATGACATAAAAATGTCTTTTAGCTTATTAATTATTATTTCTAATTAATTAGATTTCCAATCATTCACCATCCAGTTTTCAAACTGGGAATTTTTATTTTAAAATGAATAAATGTTACCGCCACGTAATGATATCGACTGTTATTTCAATATACATCGACTTTTATAAGATTCATGGATAATCAACGTGTTGGAATATATATTGTAAATTTGCTGAAGAAGGCTAAAAGATTAGCCGAAATACAAATGATGATATAATATATAATTAATTTAAATAAACAAAAACTACAGCGCCAATTCCCAATTGTTTATGATTTTTTTGAATTAAAATATTTATATTATTTACTTCAAGATTGCTTCATCATCTGACTCCTTTCAAGTCTTCCTTTCAGGTTCCTCGCGATTATTTTAACATAACACTCGTAAAAACACAGTTAACCAAAAAAAATACAGATCATGAGAATATGATAATCACGCAGCACTAATTAAATTAGCGTTACAAGTGAATTCAAACGTGTAAAGAATTTTAAAACGCACAAATATAGATTTTACATTACCCAATTAACAAATATTAAACTATGAATTACAATTATATATTTCGTATCACTTTTGCGTTGTTAAAAAATCGAGATATTGTAAAAGTGCTATGTAAAATATATTTTAATTTAATTTAAATAACATTATTTTAATTGTGAAACATTCACAAAACATCATTTCACAAATAATTACACCTACGAGTAAATGTTAAGATAAAACAGTAATATAAAGTCCCTTCTCTTATTGCTTCAATCCACATTTGATTTGCATTTCGATTCTATAAATCGCGCAAAATATTCACTTACTATTGTTACAAATCATATAAGATTGATCGTATTAATAATCGAATTAATTGTATAAATATTGCATTTAATGTCTGTCCATGCTTATCGCAAGTGCGTTACGGAAGATAATGCGATTTATGCGTACGGAGTGACTCGTATCGTTGCCGAGTTCCTCTGATCATGCTGCGCATGATCGTGTACGTAAACAAAGCGATCGATGTTTAGATCGTAAAAGCAACTGTCAAAAGTCACAATACTTTTAACATGTAATGCTTGTAACGGGTGTAAAATAAATACCGAGTATTCTATTTTGTATATTCAAATTAAGTTCGACAAATAATTTCTCATGTGCCAAAACTCGTCTTTAAGAATAAAATCTATCTTCATTTTAAAAATTATTTATATAAATTAATATGTTATCTTTTCCCAAGTTGTTCCGAATAAGATTGTATGACTTTAATAAATCCTATTGATATTAATATAAATTAGAAAAATAAAATTAAATCATCGCAAAATAAACGATAAATTATTTTCTCATGTTATTAAAATCACACACTTAAAATTAAAAAAAATTTCTTTTCATTTTTTCGAAGAGAGACATAAAAGTTCTATATTTATCAAGCTTCATTAGAACGTATTAATTAAAATGCTGAAAGCGAGTACTATGATTAAAATTGCTCTAACCATACCGATAATCGATTTAAACTCCAATTTGCGATAGTAATTTATTTTAGCCTGGATATTCTTTTTTATATCATATTTTAAACCATATTTACGTACTACTAAAGTAATCAAGAAAGTTTAAATTTTATCTCTATGCTTATTAGAAACGGTAAATTTATCGTTGGCACTACTTACTGAATTATATTACTTATTAAAGTGGCGTAAGATGCACATTGAAAGTTATTTACTATCATACCCATAGTAAATTCTATTACAAAATTAGAATATCTTTAATTAATAGAAAATTAATATCACAAGAATACTTTAAAACAAGTCGTAAATTTTTCTAAAATAAACAGCATTACTTTAAAGTAAAAAAAAACAACGATGTAATAAAAATGACATTTATTGAAACAAAATCAATTTTAAATTTGTAGATGCTTAAATAAATCGTACATGTAAATAAAAATTAAGCTTATGCGCAATAAATTATCTTCGTAAATTTTAAAACAATACAAATAAAAACTGATAAGTATGTTCTATTCCATAATTATCGCGATAAATAGATTAATGAAATAGGCAACGTAGGAAATCACATAACACGATTTACTCCAAAGGATATCCGACATATAATGCGGTGCTATAACAAGCAGCAACATTGAGGTCACAATGACAATTCCCCACCGACCACGATGAAGCTCGAACGTGAAGAACGGATCGTTCCGACAAACCGGAAGCTGTCGATGGACGTGAATCGATTCCTCCAGTTTATCCCCATACACAGTCGTAGCACTCGTATCCTGCGTCCAACGCGCGCGTACGGGATTACGGTACAAAGGATTTCCCGCATTTACGTGGCTCGAATGCAAATCCTCACCTCGCGATGCGTTCCCAACGGGTTCTCGACTAGATTTTTTTCCTCTCTCTGTAACAATGTGCCCGTTTCCACGTGCATAAAACTTTTGATGATGTTACAAGGACCAAACACTAGACTCTCGATTTGAAAATGGTTCGTGTGAACACAACCACGACCGATGAGATACGAGTGATCCTCTACGTCAATATATTTTAAAAGATTCGAGTAATTGGCATACTAGTCATTTGCAAAAAATAACAGCGAATTACGGAAGCAGATTCTCAAAAGTCATCGTTTTTATAGATCCAATAAATATTAAATCTCAAAAGTCATCGTTTTGTGTATTCAGTATATTAAAGCTATCAAAATTCCGAGCATTTTAAGATTTTTTTATCAAAAGAGAACAAAATTAAAGAGAAAATGAATAACCCAAGTACTCATCTTATTCTCGAGTTGCATCTCACCAAGTTATACATGAATAAATAAAAAAAATAGAGTAAAATCATATGAATATTATGTTTGCAAATAACAAAGTTATTTATTTATTCATACATTTGCACGGCAAATCGACTAAAGATCTCTTTCAGAAAGGTAATCTCTTAATGTTAAGTATAGACTATAAACGCAATCTTTATTCATGCTCTTCGAAACATTTTCTTCAAATAAATAAAACGAAAACCCTCGCTCCATTTTATTCATGTAACTCGTTACAACTTGTATGTTTGAACATAGATAAATTCAAGTTTTATTGTAATAAAACTAGAAACACTGTTCTATCATCGATTTCAACAGTTGCAACGTCCGCATGCATGGAATTCACATTTGTCAAGAAAAACGGAAGAATTCGGTGATGTATCATACGTTTTATGATATCGCATTTACGATGTTAGGCTGAAATAGGAAAAATGAAAAATCCCGCGTTATGTCTATTAGGTGCTCATGCCAGCTTACAGAATAATAAAACGCGATCATAAAAGAACATACAGGGTATTCTAGATAGTCCTACGTTCCTTCCTCTCTAGAAAAGAGATGCTATTTCTCAAAAAGCATAGCGATTAGATATATTAGTTAAAAATCGAAGTTTCTTAATGGATTTGTAACTATAAATAAAATTCAGAATTTTGATAAATTGAATTTCACAAAAGAATAAATATATAATAAAATCATAATCGTCAGATTATGATAATAAAAAAAAGTAAATATTTGATTTAAAATTTAATCAATATAAAGTAAATATCAATAAATTGCAACGATTTTATTATTCTCTATCAGAATAAATCGTGCTTCTCACAAGATGCGGATACATGCGTGCATTTTCGTTTGAAATGTTGGCCGTATTCGACGCACGTTAAGTATAATTGCCATCCCTTCAAGAACCGCGTGAAGGTTTCGACGTGTGAGCTCTAATTATCACCTGGCATCATGCTATTTAACGTACAACTGTTATTATGCTTTTACACGTGCGGCAATGACGAATCTCTCACGAATTACTGTATAAAACTGTACAGTATAAAACGGATCTTTAAAAACTTGCTCGAAAGTACCATAAATTAAAATAAAACCAAACATTCGGCTAAATGAATAAATTAGCAGTATTTTAATAATGTAACAATGCCATGTACATGTTGAACATATGTTCTATTCTTCCTGTATTTACTGCATAAATTATGTTTCTTTGTTATACGTACAATATGTTTGTTAGTGCACAATTGTGTTATTATATATCATCCTAATGGTTAGTCATATTTAATCAGTTAATGATGTCTACTGACGCATTTAATATCATACATGTACATTTTGAATTCATGCCTGAAACGTGCCGTACATAGCAAGATTACAAAGTTTAATAATTATAATTCCATCTCTAATTTTATATATATATATATATATATATATATATATATATATATAAAACTGAAATATATTATTTCTTTTTGAATAAGAGTGTCTAAAATGTCCACCAGGATATTATTACCATATATCAAAATTTATACCGCGTTAATTTATTAATTTGTAATTTTATTACATTATTAAATCTTTTAATTTAATCAGAAAAATATTTACTATAATTAATATCTGTATATAAACATGTCAAATGTTAAAACGCATGATAAAAACAGGCAAACTTTTCCTTTTGTAATACACTTAATTTGCTTTTCTAACAAGTTGAAGAACCACGTAAGAGTTAATTAATATAATTACATATATAGATTAGCCACTATTGCGGTACACTAGACACAAGTTACAATAAATACTCGAACATACCAGGTTCGTATCGAGTCGACTTTTTTTTTATCATTAAGCAAAAAAATGCCAGACATTCCAGAACTCTTCCGCTCTACGGTTCTAATTGCAGAACAGTGCGAAGCTGTGGTCAACGAGATGGATTTTCCCACTCGCAACATTCCGACTAATGTCGTCGCCAAATAGTTCTTCTAAATGATAATAAAAAGAAGGCGGATTGAAAAAAAAATAAAAGACTGTTTAAAATTATTGTTGGTACTTCGCCCTTCTCTTTCGAATCTGCATCGAAAAAATATCTGTGGTCATTCATACAACCGAGAGAATTAAGTTGGTTTACTAAAGTGGTGGTAACGATAAATGTTCGAACACTCTATTTTCTCCGTAGATTCACGCGTGGGGACGTACGAACGTAATTGCCACGAAGGACACGATGGTAGAAATTACACCGAGTTTTCAGAGTATTACGCGCCAGTTCGTGCTTGTCGCGATCTCACCAAGAGGTTGTTCTCCCGCGAGGATGTCATGTGGAATTGGCGCTATTATCACCAGCTTATCGTTATCGTTGCGCACGCGGTAAAAGGAACTCTCTGTGGGTCTGTTAGAGTCCCTCGAATATTATCATCAGAACAATATTGTGGAAAAATGATGATCTAAATATCGCTACAAGATATTGAGAAATTTCAATAAATATAATCCAAATTATAAGGAAATCGTTTCTTAATATATATTGGATACAGTTATATATTCTTGTATATACGCGCCTATAAAAGAAAATCAATATCCAGATAAACAAAAACGATGATGCGGAAATGAAATGCACATAATTGGATTTATATTTTACGATTGTCAATTTAACTGTTTGTCATGTATGCTTGAGTATAATTTCAATCATACATACTCCATAAAGATAAACAATTTTATTAATCTTTAATCAAAATCAATATATCCATTGTCAAAATATCTGTTTATTTATTTTATATATTTTAAATATATGTAATTTAATCTCTTTTAAATACAATTGATAACATGATAACCATATAATTATTTATTATAATATTAATAATTTAGTTTGCTCTGTACTGGCAAGGATGATGCATAAACATGAAATTTTAATAGGAAAACTGCTAATATAAAATTTCAATTTAATATAAAATTTTAAATGTTGCAGAATTTCTGCAGTGTTTATACAAATGCATTGTTTAATCAAATTAATTTTTTCATCTTCTTAAAATGAGAGAAAATTAATTGGACACTATATTTTTTGTATTTTCGTAATTGATATTTTTTAAATTAAATCTGAAATTAATATTTTCAAAGCAAGATTTGCTTGAATGTACTTAAGACAGTATTATATATGTATTGTTTCAAGTTTGATTCACCGAAATATTTTTATTTTAAATTATTTATAAATCAAAAATCACCGACATCCTATTATGGCAACAATCGCTATTCTTTACAGGGCATATCCTCTAGCAGTTTAGAGAAACACCGACAGTTCTGAAACAGCCTGCATATTTAATCGCGCAATCGAGACAGCGCTGCATCCACTCCCGCGTTATTTCCATGTTAACAGTTTAACAAAGTACCGTGTAATTATTCCTGTCGCCCGAATCCGACGCGGTCCGTTATGCCCCAGCGTATAAGACTTGTATTGCACGGAATATCGCGCATAGCATGGCGTAACCTAGTTATTGAGCAGAGTTTTCAACGAATATGCAAAGTCAGATGTTATAATAAAAGTTATCGCAAGCGGATTAACGGACCTCTGGATCTAAAACTTAATCGTGCACCCCGCGACGAAAGTGCACTTGTCGTTTGCGCCGACTTACATTCCGGCGAGTTCGCGTGAGGATTATTCATTTCGCCTCAACAGCCGTTAAGGGAGCTCGAAAGACAGGGTTAGAGGTAGCGGACGACGAAAGTCGGTACGTACCGCAGTTCCCCGGGTGACTATTTCAGCACTTGAAATCTCGGTTTGCTAATTCCACGCTGCTCGCCGAAGCGTGCCGGGACGTTTCCAAGTGGTTTCTAAATTACTCTCGCTTAAGTCTCCGCGTAAACAAAGTGCTCCGGACTGCGGCATCTGTATTACAATGAGGTGACTTTTACGTCTTTTAAACAGCGAAAAGCGCTTGTCGCGAGAGACAAGAGACCGCGTTTAAAACGCGACCGGTACAATTCACTCTGCGCGTTTAATGGTAACAATAGCGCAAACCGTTTTGCGCTATCTTATTGTAATTTAAATCACTTTCGGTTTAACAGTATATAATACCGCGCGTGAAACAAATTAAAATCTTATAAATATTAAATTAATATCTTATATGTATAAAAAAGCTTAAGGGAGTCATGTTACATTAAACTAGCTAGATAAGATATAAATAGAAAATCATTCATGTACCTCTCACAATGTTTCCAACTCGGAAATGAGATAATGCATATATATTAACGTGTATGTATTAACTGCAATTGCGCTAATCTAACGCAGGTAACAGCAGGAGTTTCGCATTACATACGTACCTATTACTATGGTTTGCCATCTCTAACTGGACTACATGGTATACGTCAACTTGAATCGAGATGTCCATTGTAATGGCGGTGGCTTTCACGAGAGGACTTCGCATGAGTGACGGCCGTACAAATGTCATAAATGCGTGTCGTAACTGTCTCTATGCGAAATACAGAAATTCGGGTAAAGATAAATTTCGGCATCTCTCTGAGTCGCGCGTGCCGTACGTTGCAATATATACAATGCATACGAAGCTCGATATGCGAAGGCAAGGAAACCTTGTAGATGCATGCATGCAGCCATATCGCTTTCAATGATATCTCCTGTACCCGTAATACACCCTCCTGAGATAGCTTCGAAATATCACCCTCCTTCTCTCGTTTCTCACACGCCCTTATACTGCCACTCTTGGCGTCGATCCTCGTTCATTCCTGCTCTGTTTCACTATAACCCTCGTTCGCGACGCAAACTAGATTGCCAAATATCCACAGGTTGTTGATTTTGTTGATTGTGTATCTGTGTGTGCGTGTGCGTGCGTGCGTGCGTGCGTGCGTGCGTGCGTGCGTGCGTGCGTGCGTGCGTGCGTGCGTGCGTGCGTGCGTGCGTGCGTGCGTGCGTGCGTGGGTGGGTGGATGATTGG
>Ga0157364_1000782_pt1 | contig 24107 bp, 9 predicted proteins | sample AttsexASBM2_FD_111476 | JGI IMG/M metagenome (GOLD analysis project Ga0157364, IMG submission 111476) | Fungus gardens microbial communities from leaf cutter ant in Ribeirão Preto, State of São Paulo, Brazil - Atta sexdens ASBM2 | ecosystem: Host-associated > Fungi > Mycelium > Unclassified ...
AACCGACAGGAAACAGATTGTAATTTTGCAACAATGTATAAGATATTATAGCATCATGAATATATACATACTTTTGGAGAATATTTGTATAAGAAAGAATCAACAATTTTATGTCAAATTTCAATCGAATACTTCCTCGGATAATAGTGTTATCCGGTCGGATAATAAAAAAATGCTGGATAATATTGGATACCGGATACTTTCCGGATATCCAGTGCACCCCTAATTTTAATAGCAATATATATGTTGAGAGTACTTGCCCTGCTTTTCATAATTATAGTCGAATACTATATGTTGACGAATTTAGAAAACTTTATTCTGAATATCTCAATTGATACATTTTTATATAAAATTTGTATAACGATTATAATATGAGCTTTAATCATAAAAAATAATTAAAGTTATAATATATATACAATATATATACAAATTAGAAGAGCACATGCAGATGTTAATTATTTTTTATGATTAAAACTATAAATGTGCTCTTCTAATTTGTATGTCATGCTAGATCGGCAATTCCATGCAATATTGCTACTGAATTTTCGGCGGAACATGTCACGATCCTGAAACGAGTAACTCGGCAAGTTTTTGTAATGAGTTTCCTCTTTGCGACGTGCGCTGAGAAGGGGTGAAAACTCGTTGGAGAAGAAGCTAGGATCACTAGACGGGCGGCAAATCTCGACAGAAGTTCCTTTCGCAGGATTTCTCGCGAAGCGGAAGGCAAAAGGACGAAATGCCGGGCACGATCCGACGACTACATCATTCACTGAGCTATCGGCTGTAAGACGCTTCCTTCCGAGCTACATTGGTCGAATAAAGAGAGCGAAGAAACAGAGGGAAAGGAAAAATATTGAGAGAGAGAAAGAGAAAGAGAATAGAAGGGTAGAAGGATGGGAGAATCGGTACATCGAGCAGAGAACACGGTGATTAATGATTCGGATTTTGGCTTCGACGACGACGCGTGCGTCTTCGATATTTTACCAGCATTTTTTACTTCCCGACGTATTCTCGATTCTCGCGTAAACGATCCTGCACTGCTTCTTCTGTTTCAGATCTTCCGATTCGGAAAAGAGAACATGTCGCTCTTTTTACGTTCGCAAAACAGAAATGTACGTATGATATGCTTTGAATCGCGTAAAGCCTTCGTGTGTGAAAAATCATGAAAGATTCTCGACGAGTCTGTTGCAACATCAGAGTTGTTACACAGAGAAAATTCGAAACTTCCAGAATTCTTGGTCTTCTGAACTGTAATAGGTTTTGTTGGCATTTACAAACTGGAGTTCTACAGTTACTTTTAGATTTAAAGAAAATGCAACATATATATATATATATATATATCTTTTATACACAGTATAAAAAAAATAATAATAACAAAATATTAAAGAAATAATTTAAAAAACGATAAAAATAATGATTTATAAAATAAATCTGTTAACTCATCACGATTTAATAATAATTAATATTAATATTATAGTTTTTTCGTAATGTACATTTTTATAAATTAAATTAATAAATATATTTTATAAATTATATATATATTTTTTAAAATAAATTCTATAATATTGTTAACCAATCTGTTTACGTTTCTATGTCATTAAAAGTTTCTTTTCGCAAATTTTTGCGATTTCTCGATTTACAATTTTTCAAATTTATAAACAGAGTTTTCTAAACATTCGTAATATTAAGACAATTTTAGGATAAAAGGATGAGGCGAAAGGTTTAGGCTGAGAAAGCTCTGTTCAAAGTCGATACGTCGAGCATCCTTCGCTGCCCAATGAATCAAACGCGCGGGGTCTCTTTGTGCTGTCCGAAATACAAGGCCCGGTCGCCCTGCAGTCCCGCCGTCTAAATCTAACACGATAAGTAGGCGGTGCCGATTAATCATGGTGGTAAAATCATCCGGTACGGATTTAGATTCCTCTCTCTCTTTTCCTCTTTTCTTTTTCCGACATCGTATATCCATGTACATATACATATAGAATATGTGAATCTATAGGGTAAATCTTTTCTATAATTGTCTCGACATTATAGTCATTTATAATTTGAAAATTATCGTTCCTATAATTCGATTTTCTGATAAACGGGATGAAAATACGCGATAAGTCTATGGGGTAAATCCATTGCGACTGTTTCAAAATTATCCTCGTATTATCGTTTAAAAGATTATTACTCTTAATCCAATTTTTCGGCAAATGGAATAAAAACGCGCGATTCTATCATCGTCAGCTATGATTCTATTGGAACTTATCCAGTCACCTTTTCGAATTAAATGCACGAGTTATTTCAGGTGGTAAAGTCGACTGGACCACCCTGTATGTGTGTGTACATATCGGGCCTCGCGGCATATCCTGTGAGATTGAGACCTCCTCGCGTCGAGACTCACGCCGGCACGGCTGGAGCCCCGTGTGAGGCCCTCTCATTCTCCCTTTCTTTTAGGGCCCTGGACTCCACGATGGAGGTCTGCCGCGCCGTTGTGCCCACACACCGTGTAGCAACGCTATCGTCGATTTCTTTGACGCGACCCGGAGGACGCATTTTTGGCACTTGATACCGGCGAATGTCATCGTGAAAAGCGAGGTAAAGAAAAGAGTTTATTAATGACGAACAAACATGTACATACACACATTTGGATTCATTTCAAACGTGATTGATTCTAAAGAAAATTATTTCCTATCCCGTTTGGAAAATAATAGCAATTTATTTACGAATAGCAAGATAATATCAAATGACATCTTAATAATGTCTTAATTTTTAACTTAATAATATTAAAACGTCACTTTACTATTTAGATAATTAGAAACAGCAAAATAACTAATGTGCAAATTATGAATTTTTGTAAAAGAAGCACGAATATTATGTAATAAATTATATTATTATATAATACAATTTTCTTATAATTTATCATAATTACTTATATAAATATAAAATGCAGAGATGCATATTATCATATAAATCCGATTATAATTCAATTACAATTACAATTATAATTTAATTGTAATAAAATTTTTCTTATGGCCAAGGATATATAAAAAATATCTTTGAATAGAATATCTAATATAAATCCTACAAACCTACCTGAATTAATTAAAAGACTAATACGAAAAAGAAGTCTTTAACGTTTGATTTTATTTAATTTTCTAACAATTAATATAGAGAATTGCTTTAGAGGCTCTCTTATAAGTAGTTCTTTACTCAGGACACTAATTCCAGTATTCTAAAAGTCCAGGCGATTATTTTAAAAAGAAAATAATCTTAACATTCTGACTTTGAAAAGTACTCGAGTACACAAGATGGGCAAAATTTCAGCGTCAATTAACGGTAAGTATGCTAATGCCTCTCGGAAAATTACTGCCGCTATTACTGTCTCTTTTGTATTTAACGCAATTTGCTGAACGCGTCTGAAATGGCGCGAGAGAGATACGCTTGCTGGTTTCCGCGTTTCGGTGTTCCGCTCCGCCCGAAAATCAACCATTGTTTTAAGGTGGCTGATCGTTGTGGTTGCCGGAACCGGCGAATCGAAATTACATTCCGTCTAGACGTGGCCTCGCAGAAAATGTAATTAACCGATTCCACCGCTCTAAGAAGGTGCACTGCTGCCTCTGTGAAGTTACGAACCCGCACGTTTCGTGAAAATGATTCCTTCTCATCATTCATCATTCATCTTCCTATAGCAACAAGCTTTTATTTAAGAAGAAAAAGATCTAAATTTTTGCAAGTTGCTTCCAAATAAATATAAACAGTTTTAACTTTTAATTATAATCGTATTTTACATTTATGTGATAATATCTCTTGCATTTCTCGAAAATTTTATTGGTTTTAAAATCTATGGTTGGCCGTATTCATAGTCTGTTCTTATTTCAAGAGGATTCTTAAGGGGATCCTAAAGTGAAGAGATCGAACTTCGACAGTATCGCTGTTTTATTGATAAAATACAATTTTATATATGTACGATTTACATCAACACATCCACATCAATATCGCACACACACACACACACACACACACACACACACACGCGCGCGCGCGCGCGCATATAAATTTTTGTAAAGGATTTTCGTATCAAATTAAATATCTCTAATTCTAAGAATTCAACGTTGTTTTTTCGTATAATTTAATAGTCTGGGAATTCCAATTTTGTAAGTAGGTATATAATTGTGCAGCTTTTATATTAAACAAATATTTTCACAACTTGACAGCTTACATATTGAACTACAATAATAAGAAATGATCTCAATTTCAAAAATTTATTTTATTCTTGATATAAATTCCATCCAATAGATACATTTTAATTCTTTTTCCAAGGATTTCTAAATCTATAAAAGTAATTTATACGAAAATCCTTTATAAAAATTATTACTTTTGATCGGCAAAATAGATGATTTTAGAATCCTCTTAAGTAATGTCTGTAAGATGCTAATAGAACTCTGTGATTGGTTTATGATATTTTAAGACAGTCTTAAATATAAGAATCGACTATAATATGAATACCGACAAAAGCAGCGTTGTTTAGAGCAGCGAGAAGAGAACTATGAATATCAATTTATATCATATATTTAGTGTACACCTGTAAAATAAATTGCTCGCGTAAAGGAGCACGGCTGGTCTTTCGCCACGATATTGCGTCTTTTTTGTCTGAGAGTCGAGACACTACCGTGTCCAGATTAATAGAATTTTCTGTAATTATTATATGAAAGTTATTTTTGCAATTTTTCATGCATAAAACATACTCTCTACATCTGTTAGAATGAAATCTCACTCCAAAAGATTAAAAATTGAGCAAGTCTTTGAAAAAAAGTAAAAATATTTTCATTATATAAGAAGTCTCAAAAGGGAAATCCAAAAAAAAAGAATGAGGTTTCATTTCTTTGGAGTGAATTTCATTCCTAAAAAGAAAATTTTCCACTCTTTTTTCAGAGTGTTTTTTCAGAGTGTTTTTTTTCTTCCCCCTTCAAAGATTGCCTCATTTTTCATTTTTCATTCATTTTTCACTCTAAAAGAAAACATAGAGAAAATGAAAAAAAAATTATAAAATCCAAAGATCTTTTGTCACAAAATCTTATCTCATATCATAATTTTTTTTTTTTTTTTAAAATTCCATTCGCTGAAAATTTTCTAAAAAAATATAACCAAAAATATTGATGTCATTTAATTTCTTTTCTGTAAAAATTATCGCACTTGCCGTGCAAAACTTTCGACACGTTCTTATTACTGTCGAGTAATCAAGTAACGAATGCACAATTAAAGGACTCGGATAAGCGTGTAGATCGTGCGAGGGCCAATTAAACTATTGCGTGCGCGTGAAAATCATGAAAATCTTTTCCTCGGGCGCAAGCCGAGAGCGCATAAATCTTACCGTTGGAAATCTCGCGTCTCATCGATTGAGGTGACTGACTCGGACCTGCATAATGGCAACGTTATTCAAGCGCTTACCTACACGTACGCGTGTGTGCACATGTGTACGTGCAGTAATAGCAGAGCGCATAATAATCGCGAAATTTACGTACATTACGAAGGAAAGTGGACATATAATATAAATAACAAATGTAATGAATCCGAGGTGAAATAAAAATGTGTACTGTTTACACGTAGTTTTATCAAATTGAACTTTCATGGAATTTCTAAGTTGTAATTTAAAAATTCAACATTTTTGTAAGAAAGCATTACAGCAATTGGTTTTACTTCTTTTCTAAAAATATTGTAAATATCGTAACTAACCTTCTTTTTTCTCATATAAATTTTTGTGTATTAAAAGTTATAATTATATTCACTTGCCAACAATGCCTTCGCAAGCATTTCGCAACATTAAAATCTCTTTTAGCTTTACAAAATTAATTTCTAAATTCAAAATTAATTTAATTTCAAGAAGAACATTCTATGCATGGGTTATACAATAATATTTCAAGTACTTAGATAAAAGCTATTAATATATCTAAAGTATCTAGCACTACAACTACTTTCCCAATAAGTTTAACTTTTTTCTTATAATGAGTTAGAATGTTTCAAACTACCCTTTGCCCTCGTCACTAAGTTACTTGACCTCATTTACGAGCTGTCACAAGCCGTCTTGGTCTGAGTAGTCTCAAGGGTCGAAGTTAGCCAATGAAAGACAGGTACGAAGGGTATGCTCAGGTGCAAATTGAAGGGCTGAACGATTGAAACACTAGCTCTTCGATCGTACGTGTGTGTCTGTGTACACGCTACAGGGTCATTCATAAATGCAGGTCAATACTTAAGGTAAATCCAGATTGTAAAGCAGAACTGTCTACGATGTGTATATTTATGAGTTATCCTCTACAAGCATGTAGCTTTCGGCACACCCGACAATATTGCCATTAGCAAGCAAGCCTCGATTCCGTTATACATCCTATACGGCCTTAACGTGCGCTACGCTACTTACGAATAAATTAACCGGGCCCTTCAAAGGGGGCGCACAATAGTGGCATCGTAGTACTCCTCGTCTTCAGGCATAACCGCCGCAATATATATAATTATGACATTAGCGAGCAATTTTGGTTGCCGTGTAGAGTTCCCGGTTTCATTGATAGCTACGTAGACGCATATGCAGCTGCATATGATGCAGACTACGTAGCTATGTACTACAGGCGAGGTAGCTCACGGCGCCGTTTATAGCTGTGACTACGTTGTCGATAACGGCGGCGAATTGAAGGGTGCCCCTTTGAGGCTGTCTACTAGTTTCAACCTGGAGCTCTCTCTGTCCCTTCTCTTCAGCCCCTTTATTCCGCCTTACGCAAGCTCTATTCGGATGTAATATTCGGTCCCATGAATATTTACGCATCGACGAGCTTATATTCATATATATCGATATTTATATTTTTATTTTTATTTATATTCTCATGAATATTGAAGTTAGTTGTTAAAAGAGAAACGGAGAAAATATATGAATGAATCGGCTGATGGCGATAGTGTGAAAAAATCGCTATAGAGAAGTGTGTTTCGTGGCTTCCGCTCGCTTTGATTGCGAACGACACTATACTCGGCGTTTTTTCCTAATGAACGAAGAAATGGGAGCAGGGAGAAAAATATTTTCATAAGGATACGGGAGAAAGCAAATAGAAAAATGTGGTTATGATATTTATGAATCCTCATTTGCAATTGTATACTGAATACCATCTCTCGAGTGATTTTATACGTAAAAGACTGCGTGCTATCTTTCCGTCAGAGATAATCCATCGCTGTTTTTAATTATCGAAGAATTTCCAAACGTAAGAACCATTTAATGATACACCCTTCTCTCTCTCTCTCTCTCTCTCTCTCTCTCTCTCTCTCTCTCTCTCTCTCTCTCTCTCTCTCTCGCATGTCTACAGTTTATATTCTAATTTTTGGATGCATTTGCAACTGATGGAAATTAAAAAATGTCACATAGTGTCTTTGATCGTTAAAATAACAGGGATTCGAAATGGGAATTAATTCGATACTCCAACTTCGTTGTTTTCGTGCAGAAAGATAACTCGTAACGACATACGCTGATCGCATATACCTGCATCCCAAAGGCTTGCGCGCGATTAAATAAGCCGCCGTATGCAATATCGGGAGCGTAAGCGATATCGAGAACGTGACCCAAGAATTAATTGCGGCAGCAAATGTCGCTGTCGCACCCACCCGCGCACCTCCCTCCCCCCTCCCCAGAATGATCGGAACTTTCCGAACTTGGGTCGTACTGGGATGGAGAAAGCTATTCGACCTTCCGCACGATCTGCTGTGTGTATTGACAACATTAAACTCGGTCCTCACGTACGCAGTTATTGGTAGCCGTATAGGTCGTATAGCAAACTGGTCTAAGCGTAACGCGGCTAGAACGAGCAGCGTGAACTCGAGGAAGAAGCAATCGTGCCGACAAATCAGGTAGAAAAGGACGAAGGGAGAGCGAGGAAAATGAAGGCGTGAGAGCACGATGGGTCCTATAATGCCACGGTGTTCAATGTGGGAACCATAACCCCAGTCGAACGACGATTAGTCCTGGGCCACCGCGTTGTTTACTCTGGACAGGTCCTGCCTGCCACCTAGTTTACGTTATTATATATGTCCGTCCAAACAGGCCCGTGCGCGGCCACCGACCGCCGGCGTGGATTTGGCCCACCGCCGTAAGGCTCTTTTAAATCGCGTTTTCGGGGGGTCTAATGGTTTCGCGGAGATCTCGTGTGGACCTGGTTGGCTAGAGTGCATGTGTGTGTTCTATAAGAACCTATCCATTGCATCTAATGGCTTTATCACAGCACGTTGTAGTTTTTGTACCGGTGTGTCGCCGCACGTTCATTGAAAAACCCTAATATATATAGTTCTAGTAAATACAATTTTTCATTCTTTATATAAATTTTTATTTACAAAAACGATAATGTGCTATAATAGAACCATTGTATGCAATAAATAGGATTTTATAGAATACGCATTGTACCGCCAAGGGTTTCCAGGTGTGCCACGAACATTTTAGAAAAAGCACAAAAGCAAGTAAAATACAAGTAAATAATATTTTAAAAATTGTGAAAACTAATGTTACATATTGTGTTTATTCTTATTTTAATAAGATAATAAGCGATATTAGATATCATTGTAACCATAAAAAAATAATGAAATAAAACATAAAAGCTTCTGTTCATTTCTGAATATTGTGTTATATTTGATAAAAGATCTAGCCTGAAGCATGTGCACCTAATGATGTACCTCGACAAATTCGGTTATTTTAATGTACCGCGAATTGAAAAAAGTTAAAAAATTGGACTAATATAATCATATATATACGGGAGAAGTTTCAAGAGTAAAGCACATTTAAATGAATGCAGATTTTATTCCTATTTATCGAATAGATATATTAAAATGTAACTTACGTATCCCTTTACATAATTTTCAAATAAGTTCATTATAAATATTTATGTAACAAGAAGAGAAAGTACGTATCTTCAGTGATAACGTGAAGCGTAGTGAATAAGCGGACAACCGAGCATGCTAGATTAAGGCTTGAATTATCATATTATAAATTATTCTTACGACGCAAGATGTTATCATGTTCTCTTCTGTAGGAAAATTTCAGAAGCTCCGTTTCGAATTTCATTTCTCTCATTTAAAAAATGTCAAATTATTTTCAATACAGAATGTAAGATTTAATTTATCGAAAATGTCATGTTATATATTTGATAAAAAAAGAATCATAAATGAATATATATGAAGGATTTTGAGAAGCGATATATAACCTCGATTATATAACCTCGATGCACAGTAAACAAGTGTTCGTGAAGTGCAAGGAAAACGTCAGATGAGAAGAAATTTGTTCTTTCAGAATCGTAAGCGTTCCTGTTAGCGAAGTATACGGAAATGCAATTCTCTCATATTCCACCGTCTGATTGGAGTTTGAATAATAAATCGATGAATGAACGCCAACTTTCCTTCTCCTCTAAACTAAAGTACGAGCAATGTGCACCAGTAGACTCTTTCGTGACTCGACGCTCAATCGTTTTTTTCTTATTTTATCATGAACCACAGTCGTGTTAAAATTCGTGTAGATTTTCCTCAATATCGAAAATCAATTGAAGAACTTCCAAAAGAATTTATGTAAATTTCTCCCCTAACGTAAAAAAATAGACAAAAATGTTCATTAATACATATAGATATTACAACCAGTAATACAGAACAGTCGCGATATTCATAGTATTAATTTAGTGCAGTCGTCGTTAATATTTTAATCTGCGAAAATGTAGCTGCCGATTTATTTACATATGTAATGTGTAAGCTTGTACATAAAGATTTTCTTTGATTAAATAACGAAGAGATGTCCTAGATCTCTCCTTAGATTCGTTATGTCAGATCTCGTTTTGGCGAAATTCAACTGAAAAATGGAGACCGACATATATGTATGCATATGATATACACATATATACGTGTGCAATATCCTTTTTTTCTATCTTCTGCGCTTTTCCCATTACAGCTGCGGCACTGCATTACTCTACCTCCGATCCTCTGGCTTACTTTATATGCATTATTCTTTGTAAATACGTATCCCTCCATTGTGCCATGCATTTAAAAAGATTTCCTAGACGGCGGCAAATCTTATCGTTCAATGGCGGCGCAATGCGGATAACTCTCATCTTTTGATGATGATCTGAATTTCAACAGATTACGTTTACACGGCACCCTGAATCAGATTTATCATCATCATCATCCGTAGTTATAAAATTGGCTAATCATAGTCATTCTATTCTTCGGGATAGCTATAATTGGTCAATTTTTCCATAATCACGAATGTTATTAAACCTGATTAAGAATGCTGTGTAAATGTAGTAACATTATCGATCGAAAATATATATATATATATATATATAAACTCTTTTGGAAATCTCACTTTAAAAGACTGAAAATTGAAGAAAAAGAGTAACAGATTTTCACTCTTTAGGAGTGAGATTTCATAATTTTGAAGTAAGATTTCACTCTTCTAAAGTGAAAATCATTCTAAGGAAGTCTCAAAAAAAGGAGTAATTTCATTCCTTTGAAGGTCACTGCTCTCCCTCCTCCCCCCCCTCCAAAAAAAACGAGTGAAAACCTGTCACTTGTTCAAGAATGAAAAATTTTCACTTTTTTTCAAGACTAGCTCAATTTTCACTTCAAACGATTTAATTTATAGAGTATATATATATATTATTTATAAGCTATAAATTATATAGGTATGAAACATCCAGTATAATCTTGCATATTAAATCTATGCTATGTGATTAAATTACATTTTTATATTGCTTCGTATTAGAATAGTAATTTTAAAGAAATTATACAAATTGTCGATACATGATCTTCATATATATCTTCATATATATCTTTGCAACATATGCCTATAAAAAAAATTTATATTTATATTCCTCGCGCTATTTTATAGTACGTCTCATTATGAGAAACATGATTAATTATAGTAAAGCCTTTAGAGTCCTTTTATATAATTAAGAACGGAGGAACTAGAGTCAATTCATCGTGTTTCGTAACATTATTTCAAATTCTTTGAAAAACCGCGCTCAAACGAAATAGACAAATACTTGAAAAGAAGAGAGAAAGAGGGAGAAGGGAGGGAGGATGGCAGAAGCGCGTCGTTCAAAAATGTAGAATTCGTAAGGAATACGTTGGTCCACGCGACGGCATCTTCCGACTTCTATGGATTCGGAAGCTTTAGATCTACACATACACATGCAAGGCAGCTTCAAGTAGGTCTTGAATTTCTCACGTCCCGGCGGGAACGAGCCGGCAGCATTTGATCGTAGTGTGCGCAAGCGATGTTTGCCCAAATAATTCCCGAATTAGTGGGGATGTTTGAGCAAGAGTGAGAGCCCCGCGAGAGCAACGTCACTGTTAAGCGATTCCGAGCGGAATGCCCTTACAAGAAAATTTTTCGAAGATGTGACATGTAATGTACGATGTCCATTTTTATCATTATTTTATACAGTTAACATTTTGCTAGAAGATAATTCCAAATTCTCCTATCAACATTAATTCTTTTTCTATTAATTTAAATTCATTCTATTAATTTTAATGCAACTTATCATATTGTGTTAATATAATTTCTAATATTCCTCAGAAATCTAAATCTATGTACTCATATAATATTTATTCATTAAATTAGTATTATTATAAAAAAATTAGGAATATGCAGGAATACAGCATATTAATAAAAATCTGTTCTTTGGATGTTAACAAAAAATATTGACTTTTAAATCTGTTCCCATTCTCAATTTCATTCGCATTATTCATCAATGTCGTTTAATTAACAAACACAATTTATCATCCGTCATATTCACAAATGATTCACGTGAAACATTCGAATTTTTTTCTAAGAATTTTGTCCTAAGGAACGAGCAAAAAAAAATTAGTGCAACATATGGATGATACTAATGGCAATTCTCTCGGGTGGAGGATCAAAAACAGGAGGACAGAAACTCCTTTCCCCTATTTCTCTGATAATATTGTCGGCACGGTAAACTCGATAAGAACGCTACCGTAAAAAGTTACGGTAGCTTTACTTTATTACGAAAAGAACCGGTACAAAATCCGAACGGATACGTTCAGAGATAGATAGATTTATATAGGATGATTTGAGAACCGCAATACTTAAAAAAAAAGTATCTAGGGAATAAAAGTAAAGAGAAAAGTTTCAACAAATATAGATTCAAATCTCTGTTGTGTAAAAGAAGTAGAGCATGTTAATAATAAAACAGAATTAGTTTTCAGAAAAATAAACTCAACAAAAAAACAAAAATATTTATTTTTAAATAAATTTATTTTGATAATCTTTATTTTATTTAATTATAATTTTCTAAATATTCATTTTCAAAACAGAGTTTAAAAAATTAGATTACTTTTTATCAATAATGTAAATATAATTCATTGATATAAATTTCACAATACAATTTAAAATTAATTAATAATTTAATATTTTTCTAAATCTTGCAAGTCTTAACGTCTACCTCACACTCTTGTCAAATTCTTATATCTTATTAGAAAAATCAGTTGTATGTATATTAATTAATGTATATTTAAGAATAATAAAGCAGAGCTGTTTACTATTAATTTCTTATATCTAAAAAATTTACTTTTAATCTAGGTGACGTACGCATAAATCTAATATTTTGTAGATACTTATAAATAACTGAAGATAACTGACTCATTTAATAGAAAATCTCATATTTAACTTAAGAGATATACTAAGATTTACGATTATTGATACTTTTTCTTGCTTACTTCAACATCTACTCCAGATAACGCATTCTCCCTAAAATAATTTCTTCCCGTGTCACCTTGTATAAGATTCATTCTCTGTGTTGCGATTCGGCCCACCACCACTGCCAATCTCTTACGACCTCTTGCCGGCGGCTCTTACTGTCTTCGGGAGCATCAATCTTACTGAAGCGAATGCACTGTCTTCGGTCGCGTGAAAAGTGCTTCTCGTCGTCACATCGCGTAGCGCCCACAGAAAAAGCTTCGACACTGTGAGAACAGGTTTTGCGTCTTAAAAGCTTCACTCCGATGGAACGAGAACAGTCAGTTTGACAGACGAGAGAATAAGCCTATGCCGAATTATTACACAAAAGATGTCTCTGCACAAAATTCTTTTTGATCTTTTAATTTTACATTCAACTTCAATTTAATTAACTTTATTAAGAAAAGTATAGCGTAGAACAGATACCGCTGCTTTAATAGAAAGCTAAATAAAAAAATATTCCTTCCCATAAAAAAATTTTTATTGTATTAAAAGAATCTAGGACACTTGAGGTTACTTAAGATCATCAAAATATGTTTCCCTATAATTTTGATAATAGGCCTCTATCTTTAATCGTTTTCAAAAAAAACGTGATGAACTTTTTATCAAATTTATTCTGTATGTACAAAATCTGGAGATGCTAAATTCACTTAAATCAAGACATTTGTCTTTTTATCTAACATCGTTATATGTTGCGACAATTGCACTAATATATTGACAAGGTAAAGATTTCCTTTACCTTATCAGGATCTTGTTAACGGCTAAAAGATGATTGGATCAAAATCTAATCATTTTCAATGAATCGTTTTCGTGCTCGCGATTGATCACGTTCTAGTCGAGGCTATCGCCATACGTTTCCTAGAAATTTCGTAGGAGGTAGAACTCGAAGGATCTCAGACAAAGACCTACGACGACCTGACGCCTTCTAAGGTGCATCGCGGTATGCATGCGTACCAGAAACGGAGACACGAAGCCACCTGAATGCTGGCGAGGCCACTACGGCATCGACCATGAGAGAAAGACTTCTTCTTTCTACCTTTTATGGATTTAAAGATATATGCTTGCCAACTATCAAATCTCGCGATATAATTTTTTCCATATTCTTTGTACTAGATCTCTATCGATTTTCATTTTCAACGAACTGTGAAATTTAATGAAAATGTAAGTTCCATAGACTAACGAGTTTTACTAAATTTCTCGTACAAAAATTAATTTTATTAGCACAAATCAAATCTAAAAAATAGTAGATTTGAAGCTTATGGAATTTTAAGCTTCAAAATTTTTTTCAGAATGAGTAAACGTTCTATTACGTAATTTGAATTATCCTTTTTAATTGCAAAAGGATTTTTCACTCTTATTGTGAAAAAAAATTTTTTTTATAGAAATAATAATAAGTCAAATCCTAACTGAGACATTTTTCGCAGTAATTTCTTTTGTTTTAAGATGCTAGTAACATTATTACCAAATCAATTTAATTGTAATATTATTTCAGTTTATGTATATGATTATATTTCAAGATAGATTCCGATGAATGGCGCGCAGTTTATATAAAAGATATATTTAGAATTCCTTACTTATTTAATTTATTCACATAGCGGTCTAGAAAGATTAACCTACTATTAAATATAATAAGAATATTTTTTTAATATAATTAAAATATTCCATGAAAGTTTTTTTATTTTAATGGCTGTGATTATTAAATCTAAAATTCAACACCTACATCTCAATAAATCCGAAACAAGAATTTTTTCGATGATTGGATTGACAAGGGTTCGGAACAAAGATCGTGGAACAGGAAAACATTATTGAGAAGGGGAAAGAAAAAGAGAAAGAGAAAGAGAGGGAGAGAGAGAAGCAGTTTTTCAAGCAATATACCATAAACAGCCGAAGACAAGGTTGACTCTAAATGGTTGCGGACGAGAATCGCGATGCCACGTGTACGCTCATGCTCATAAGTCCCGACATAGTCCACGCCAGGCTATCTTTTCGACGAATCATCCTTTTTTACGTTTCTACGCCGCTGAAACTAGCTGCACTCTTTGCGGCGAACGAGCAGATGCCACGCGAGAAAGGAGACAGTAAAATGAACATGTATACATACATTGCGGCCTTCGTCGTATGTTAAACGAATGCACGTTTACGAGAAAAATTCGGGCACGATGTGACAGCACGCGAGGTCTTGCAATTCCCTATCATAATCTATTCATCTCTCGACAATGCTCTGACAGTCGCAAAATTCCACAAAAAAAAAACAAAATACAAAAATGATTTTTAATTACAAATTGTTATAACAATATTGCCATATTTAGTAATAACATATATTTAACGAATTATATATTATAAAAAATACATTACAGCATTAAATCAAATTTTCAATAATTAAAAATGATTATGTATATTGATAGAATATTACGTCCCCAACTAGAAAAAGTAAGAGTTATTAAAAGTAGATTTCCCAGGAATCATGATTAATTCTTCAGTTGCACAAGTCTGATAATACAATTGCACTGATTGTGCACGAGTTTCGATGCGACAGCGTAAATATACACGAGTGATAACTCAATACTCAAATACGGAAATACAGAAACATAGATAGGGAACTCAGTAATATTTGTATATTAAAGCGCATTTCACATTTGGAGCAATTAAATCAATAAAATGTAGCCTACAGCGTATACCGCGTATGACATTAGATTGTGTAAATTTACTTCTTCGGTGGATGAAAGTTACAAAGTGCGAGAAATGTTGCTTTAAATTACATGTACATTTTAGAAAAGTATTATTTTTAAATATTTAAAGGTGACGCTATTTTGAAAATTGCATGAATCAAGATAATACTTTAACACAAGAATAAAATTATAATCAATAGAAAGGAATGAAATTATGGATAAAAAAAAGTAAAATTGTATTTTCTTTTAATAATAGTTAGAAATTATTCAGCCATTATACATTGACCAATTTTTTGCATAAAAAATTTTTTTCAAAGTAGCATCACGTTTGAATATTTAAAAATAATACTTTTCCAAAATATACATGTTTAAAACAAAACTTCTCGCACTTTGTAAATGAAGAAAAATGAAGAATTATTTTTCTCCAACGATAACATTTCAGATAATCTTTTTTCATGTAAAAATAATGCTAACATTTAAAATTCGCAATGTAACATCGAATGAAAGTTCGCTTTATCACTTGTCGCATACGAAAAATAGAATTTGCAATTGACTTTTTCATATATATGCATATAGATTTATAAAAGATGTAAGTGGTGATGTGCACGTGCGCGATTGCAATGGCCTTCCTGCATATTTGATCAACCGGAAATGCTTCGTTACGCTAATGCCATCAATATCGGCATTTAGTGCGGAACGTGAAATTGCCATTGCGACGGAGCTAAAATTCCGCGTCATCGATCATACGGTGCAACTATTGGATTATTAAACGCATCGCATTATTTATTGAAAAACAGTCGGAATATACATATATATATCGCACGCAGTGTCGCTTCGCTTTTATCAAACTTAGGAAGCGACAGAAACGTATTCGTATGTAAAGATATATACATTGGGTAGGCTCTATCTGAAGAGATAGCACATTCTGCTTTGAAGGGATATAATCAGGTCCGACACGTCCGGAAGTACGTGCCAACGCAAGCTCCTAAGAAACACCTTTGTACAGAAGGTACGCAAACCGGATGTACAACCGCCTCTTCCGTGTTCTTCCCTCCATTTGTCCAGCTGCGCTACGCGAGACGCGAAAACAGTGTTAGGAACAAACAATAATTTATATAATTAAACGCAAAATAAAAGCTGCACTGAGAAAAAAATATAGTTAGTTCAATACTGCCAACTAAACATTTATTTATAGTAAGTAAATATTTGTTCAATAAAAAAAAGATTGTTAAATCAAATTAACATTTCTTGTATCAAATAAATATTTAATTGGTAGTATTCAACTGCCAATTAAAATTGACTATATTCTTTTTCAATGTGGTAAGCTAAAGCCGATTTTTTTATTAATTTTAGTTAATGATATTAAATTGACAAAATTTAACTTAACGATTAATTGTAATATTTATGCACAAAAAAAATTTAATAAAATTTAAAAATTCTTTTTTTTTTTTCAAATAAAAATGAACACGAAATGATAATAATAAACACTTTAAAAAATATCTCACATGCGTGTAGTAAAGTTTCCATGTAGTAAAAATATTCTGTACAAACACAGTTTAAATAAAAATATTGAGTCTTGTACTTGACGACACTTTAATAATGATTAAGTACAGGATGTGAAATTGTCATCAATATGCGTATTTTAAAAGGGAAAATCGAAACTTCAAATATTCATAATTATATTATAAATATTCATAATTAAATATTCTTAATTATCACGGTAAATACAGAAGACATGCAATATCAATAAAATAGATCTGAAAAAATCTTTACTGATAATATTTTCTAAATGTTTTATTGCAGCAACTATATAAGTATCGCGTATAATTATAGCAACTATATAATAAGTAAAATTACACTAAATTAAGATAATTACATACATATATATATATATATATATATGTATAATAAAGTTGTCAAAAGTATAACTTTGTAAACATCATCATAATTTTCATTATAATTTTTAAAATATTAAAATTGCTAGAAACAATTTTCAAAATAAATTCCATGTGTGAACTCTACGTGTAAATTCCACGTTGTACAAACGTAACTGCAACGTTTGTATGTAAAACATACAAGGTACACAAATAATACAACTAAACTAAATTAACATAATTGCGTAAATAGTAAGCCATCAAAAGTAGCATAATACAGTACACAGATTTTTATATATCATATCTTATCACTATATTCTTAAAAATTTTAATGAAAATATAGATACTTAAAATTTGTATAGATATATTAACAATATTTTTTCTATTATTAAATTAATATATATTTTATTAATATTAATATAAATTTTCTGTTAGTTTATATTGTTTAAATAGAAAAATTATTAAATATAAAAATGTAAAAATTTGAAAATTAATTGTATTTTAGAAAATTTTCAAGCAATAATTTTCCAAATACTAAGATGTTTTACAAAAAACATATATAGACGCATCAATAGACACGTATAAGAAGGAAATCATTTGAACAATGCGATTTTCTTTGAACGCGTGAAAACCAGTTGTGCTTGGTATATTTGAACCACCTTCGTCTCTAACCCTTTCGATCTGCGACAACCTTCTTGCCACAATATCTCACACGGATATTGAATGGTCCGGTGATTCGTGTTGATAGGCAATTTGCCAATTTCCACTTCATTCCACCCCCAATCTCGTCCCAGAATTCTGTAGCAGCATGCGGTTTCTCTCAATGATTCCTTTTCTCAAGTTTCTTGGCTGAGTACTCTTTTCATTTGGAACCGCAAACATTTCATTCATACGCATAGATATTCTTGTGATCAAAAATACAGAAGTAATAATTGTTTGTATAAGATGTTTCATCACTATCATTAATATATAATTCTTATAATTTTTAATTTTTTATGAATATGTGAAATAGAAATAAATTTTTAAAATAAATTAATCAATTTAAAAGTCTAATATTACCAATAAAAACTAAATATCAAGAAATATTACCTATTAATATACCTATTTTAATTTGTCATCTTTAGCGTTTCACATGGTTTAAATTCTTTAAATCATATTTCTCTGTCCGAAGAATGCTTAAACATATATCTGTTTTATATATCATCAAACAAAATTATTTCATTTTTACAATAAATAAGCAGTCATTTGTTATAAAATTTTTGTAATTCTTTAATTTTTATCATTTTTATCTACTTAAATCCACTTTAGAATTATTCACGCTATAATTTAAAAATAGAATTGCATGCATAATTCCATACAGGCGTATCTATACATGTATCTATATGTATGAAATTCATCTACGTGATGATATAGTTACATCGACGAATATTTGTGAAATAAACATGTTACATGAAAATACCTTTAGTCAAAAATTGTATCAACCGCATGATAAGCTATACTTGTTATCCATTACTATATGTATGTATCGATCGCATGGCTTTTGCCCGATTTCTGTGTAAAATATCTGATATTCGTCATGCTATCAAATTTAGCTTGTTGGATAATACTGTGCTGATATAGTTTGTGAATTAAAGGAGCTAGTTTCTAATTATCAAATCAATGATCAAATAAATTATCACTTAATTAATTTGTTTAATCATTGATTCATGCTTTTATACTTAATTATTGTCTTGATAATTTAGAAAAGATCAACAAATTCGTTTATGATATTTGGTTTTTAATATATTTGATATTGTAGTATCAAAATCTTTTTTTTTCTGGGATTAATTACTTAATATCGGCATGTAGTTTATTTTCAGCCTCATCAAACACGGTTATAATTTCATGCAAAATATTATTGCACGTACTGTGAAGTTTATTGTAAATTCATGAAAATTTCGATATCAAAGCAAATTGATTGCAACATTTTATAGCAAAATTATTTTTACAATATTTTATCGCAACACATTATAGAAGTTATATACTTTCCGTAAAAAAACAAAATTGAAAGATATAATTTCTGAGGCTATAATTTTCATGAAAATATATAGATCATTTTTTAAATTAAAATGCAAAATAATTTTAAATATTTGTATATAAGTTATATTAAATAAATAACATTAGCAATACATATAAGTATCTAAAAAAACAATTTCTTCTTCATTGTTAAATATTTTTTTAATATACAAAATTAAAGTACTCTAATTCTTAACAAAAAAGATAACATGTCGACATCTATTGAAGTTTCATTAAAAGCCACCAACCCTTCAACAAAATATTAGTCTGAATTGAAGGAAAAAAATTTAGTATAAATTGTGATTTAATTTGTTCTATAAAAAATTATATAAAAAAATTTTTCTCGATTAAATTAATTTCTTTGAACTTTTGAGAAATTAAATTAGATCTTTTAATATTGAATTCTTCAATTGTGTGTCTTGTTATCAAAAAATTTCTTTTGGGCAGTCACATGATTAACCGTGGATAAGGTAGGGATTTTGTAGGTACGAGAAATTTCTGCTTCAACATCCCTTCAGTTGATTGATTCAACTCTAACTCGGTTACTGACATTCGGTGTATATCCTACGGTCGAATATTTCTGTTAAAAATTTGTGTATCCGATAAAGAATAACAAAATTTTTCAGCAGGTTTCATCACCGACAATTGTAAACCCGCGACACTATTAACATTTTCCCTCTTATTTCTACGATAAAATGATAATCATCCCATCCTCTTATCTTTCGTAATTCTCTCTTCCAACAATAATCAATATTATTATTCGCCAAATAATTTCGCGGAATTCCCTCAAACAACGAATACCCAGGTCCTCATCAGGCAATCAAGCAATCATTCCCGCGTGAGAAGGCAGAAATCGACAACGGGGGTAAAAATACTGCGAGAGTGAAGGGAGATCTCTACGGCGTGACACACGACTTCGTGCACCGCGAAAACGCGTTATTCAAATTTTATATTCGATTATGCAAATTAATATGAGACGCATAAAACTGTCTCTGGAATTCGTCGGACGGTGAGGAAAGAGGAGAGGGACTATTCGGGGGGATTTTTATGTTTCTTCGGAAACAAAAGTCTGTCGGCGCCAATCTATCTCTCTTTGGTCTCCTCCCTTAAATCGGATCCCCTCCATTTCCCCTCTGTTCTTTGGCTCGCTGATGCCGTAACTTCTGGCTATATGCCCCTATTTCACAAAGGGGTAGGAGTATGCAAAGGGGGTAACGTTGGTTGTCTTCGACACGTCGTGCATATGTCTTCCGGAAACGGGAAATATTGCGTCGAATGTTACAAGACGTGTTTCCAACTTCGCGACTTTCATTGCGCTGCTAAACATCACTATCTTTTGCTCGTTCAGTATTTCAAAATAACAACTCCACCACATACACGTGATTATTTTTAACTTATAACTTCATAAGTACGAGATCAGGCATGATTTTAAATATAGATAATAATTTAATGGAAACTTAAATATCTTTAATTGCAACACACGACGTTGCAATCTATTTTTAATAAACTAATATTAGAAAAGATAAATAATAAAATTTATCTTATTGAAAGAGAAACAGATTCGTTAAAGAATTTTCCCAGCCAAGAACAAAATGGAAATTTAAATACCCCTAAATTAGACTAAGTCCACAATCTTGCTTTAAGAGCTTGCTGTAAACCGTAAGCTGTAAATTGTAAGTGACGATATATCAACCACAAAACTTATGTTTTTAGGCTGTAAGAATTAGATTTTGCTCAATTCGCTTAAGTCTAACAGTTAAAGCCTAAAAACTGTATAAAAACAGTTTAAAAACAGAAATTATTGTTACTTAATCTCTTTCGACTTATGACTTAAGGTCTCTTAAAGCAAAGTTGTGGACCTTTACTAGCCTTACGGAAAATAAATAAAATATGTCTTTAACTGCGTGTACACGACGTTGCAGTTTATTTTTAACTAATATTAGAAAAAATTGTGATAAATAATAAAACTCATTTTATATTTTCGAAAAAGAAACATATTTTCAATTCGTTAAAGAATTTGCAGCGGAGAATGAAACTGCGTTATCGCGAAGATATCCTCTGTACCTGATGTCCCGTCGAATTTTCCGACCGAGAGTATTGAAGATATCTTGACATTTTGCACGTCGGCGATGGATTTCGACGATGCGGCGTCAGGATATCCAATTTCAACACCGGCTAGAATAAAGCGTGATATCGCCCCGCACGAACGTGATGGATGCATTTAGATTGCGCTCGGTAAATCGAGTTCAACGTAGACGCTACCGCGGCGTTCTGCGGAAGAGAGAGAGAGAGAGAGAGAGAGAGAAAGAGAGAGAATGGAGGGATTTTAACGAAATCGTGGTGATGCCATGCAAATGGCCCGGTAACAGCTTCCGCGCCTGTATACTCCGCGCGGCGGACACGCCGACTGTGTTGTGCACGGCGCGGCTTAACTCAATTCCATACATATTTTAACACCGGCAAAACCGTAAGAAAATTGCGTGATATGCATAAACGACTTCGTAAACTCGGTTACAAAACGGGGATTGCACTCCAGTGTCACGCGCGCGACCCTCCCTGTAAAATCATTTCGAGCGGAGTTGTTATACCCCACAATGGGAAAAAGGCTTCCGTGATAGCCAATGGATATTTAGATTTCTTTCTCTCTCAATCTATTGCCAAGATAAATAGAAATCGACTGCGATAAAATATACATTTTAATCTTGAAGATAATAGTAATTAAGAATTTTTTAATAAATAAAGCAATTTATACAGTTTTGCATATAGACATTACGCATTTTTTTCGTTAGAAAGAATTGAATATATCAGTATTTCTTTTTAACTCTGTCAGCATCTCTCGTTAGAAAAAGAGAGAGATATGATCAAGCTCTTTCTAAAAATAGTGACAATTTCATAAAACTGCAATGTATTTTTATAACGTCTATAGTTTTGCACTGTCGAATTTTCGAATAAGATTATACATCAAAACTTTTAATTGATTCAGAATTTTTAGTTTTAAAACAAGCTTTTCTTTAAAAGTTAAATGTAACATTTTAAAATATTTTTTTCCTTGTAGAATAGAATCAGCAAATCTATCGTTTCAAATATCTTAAATCATTACGATTCAGTAGACTGGTGATATATTATACGAGGTTTATAATACTACACTAGTAGTATTATCGTGTTACCGAGTGCTCTGATAATACGACGAGGCTTGCATTACTAAAATAAATTCCCGCTCTTGCTATGCTACAATAAAATTCGTATATGCATGCTTTGCATTGTTATGTGTCACACGTGTACATGTGCGTACCGAGAATGAAAGAACGTTGAGCTCGATAACGATCCGACCTACGACCGTCCAGTTCCAGTCGCATCCGGAGAATGAATCGACCTGGCGCGGCACAGAAGAGCAACGTGCAGCGGCTACATTAAATTATCTATCGCGCAATTATTCATTTATGCTTATTCGCCTTGATACACCCGCGGATCTTGAATTATTACCGGCTTAACCGGACTTTTAATTCTAACGTATTACCATACTTATCGTAGCGTACGAGCGATTCGCGTCTCGCCGAGTCACACCAAGCCGATCCGGCCGCTTTTTCTGGCGTGTTTTTCGCTAAAATCTATATAATAAGGAATAATAAAAAAAATATTTTATATATAATGTCAAAAAGAAATATTGCTCCTTATCATAAAGCTTGTCATTTGTATACGCAACTAATTATTTGCATTTAATATAAATAAATACCGATTTATAATACTTAAAAAAAAATTTTTTTATTAATAATAATCCTATAAAATATTTATACAGAATTTTAATTGTAAGAATTTATCAAATGCTGTTGATCAGATCTCTGCGATCTATATACGTATAAAAATATGTCAAATATACATATATAAAATAATTTGATAATATCATCTCTCATTTAAAAGAAAAAAAAATTTATATAAATTTTTATTGTTAAAGATTTCAACAAATTGTGTGAAACGTTAAAAAAAAATTCGTCCTTTCAAAAATCATAATTTCAAGAAGGATTCAGTCTATGATAGAAATTCAGCAAGGAGAAGTTGGTCCCTCTTATGCACAGCATCTACGGTGGTTGGTTGCAAGGAAGGCATATTTAGTACATAAATCAAAACCCGAGTGGCCTTTGCTGGAGGCTAGGAGTTTATATGCTAATATAAGGTGGAGCACACTGTACTCCGGTCGCCATCTTGACCGCAATGTAGCGTCTTGAAAATTTACAGAGCACAATGTTCCGAGATTACCAATATGGCCATTTATTTATTCTCAAAATATAAAATATTTTCTAAATATTTTGGAATATTATTCTTATATTTTAAATCTCTATTTGCGTGATAAATTATTTAGCAAACAAAAGCATGCTTTATTTAAAACTCTGTTAAAGTGGTTCTTAAATAAAGTGCCAAAAATTTGAGGTGCTTCACCAGAGCCTATCTAAAATCACAAATATTTATATAATTTGGATAAAATATTACGTATATATCTTAATATAATACAATAAATCAAGAACTACATTTTCACCAAATAAAAACAAGATGAAGTTATGTTTATTTTTCAAGGTTAAATTTGCAAGTTTATACATGTAAATATCTTTCCAGAATGGCCATTGATCTATTACTTTTTTATGACTATTACAATCGTAATTTTTTTAATTATTATAATCTCAAGTTTTAGAGAGAAGTCTATATATGATTTGTGTGCAGTTAATCAAAGAAGCGTCTCCTCCCCTCTCCCCTTCCTTCCAATCCTTA
>Ga0157364_1000783_pt1 | contig 24089 bp, 7 predicted proteins | sample AttsexASBM2_FD_111476 | JGI IMG/M metagenome (GOLD analysis project Ga0157364, IMG submission 111476) | Fungus gardens microbial communities from leaf cutter ant in Ribeirão Preto, State of São Paulo, Brazil - Atta sexdens ASBM2 | ecosystem: Host-associated > Fungi > Mycelium > Unclassified ...
ACTTGGCCGTAACTTGGCGATTGTGTTATGTGGAACTTTCCACCTGCTCGCGGGATGTTATCTCACGTGGTGAAACGTGAGCGGCACGTATGCACGTGTGAGCCCCGTGCGATCAGTGTGCAACTGTGCATCCGATGCCATGCTGGCCATGCATGGCGCGCGGATGGAGGGCGCGCATGTGCGCAAGATTAATTAATTCGCAATATCGCTCCGCCGTCGCCATCGCTGTCGCCGTCGCCGTCGCCGTCGCCATCGCCATCGCCGTCGCCGACCACCGTGCGAATGACAAATTGGAGAAAGCGAGCAACCCGGAGAGTACTGCTGAGTACAGCTGCGCTGCGGTCCCATCGGGTAGGCACGTCATCGTGATAAAGGTAGCGTAAGAAGATTATGCCCCGTCGGAACCTTGAGCGCGTCTCTGTTACGAGGTCGATGTCTTTTCTCCTCGTTCGATCTCAAAGAACCTGAAAGTCCACTTCGATCGCCGACCGAGTGAAAAACTTTGATTCGTGTGGTCTTCCGCGCAAGTCGCTGTCGTAGAAAAAAAAATATATTATGGCTCTTCTTTGTTAGAATTGTTCGATATAAAAATGTATTTTGCAAAAGAAGATTTAGAAAAATTGAAAGGAATTCAGAAATTTTATTTCGTTAAGTTAAAAATTAAATTATAATGTATTATAGGTATATGCGTGAAATTGAAGAGACGTTTTTAACATTTTATTCTTTTGTCTTTGTTTAGTTTTAATTCTAGAAGAATGATATTTTCTAAATTTAGAAGATTTAGGAAAATTTGAAAGAACTCAAAATGAAAATTATTTCATAAAGAAATTGAAATTTTACTTCATAAAGTTAAAAATTAAAATTATGATATATTTACGTGCACTATTGAAGAGAACATCTTTAATACTTTATTCTTCTACCTCTGTTTAGTTTTAATTCTAAGAAGGGATAAGTAGTCTCGTAAAATAAAATCAAAAGTTAACTGGCGTTAGTGAAACTAATAATCAGCTTTGCATAGTTCGAAATTTTCATATTACCAATTTTACAGATAATATCTGGTATCTCATAGCGATTGGCCAAGTCAGATACGATCGGTAAATACGGGTTACTGTATCTTCTTTGCGATGCAGGAGAGACACGCAATGCGTTCGCCTACCTCACGCGTTCCCACGTCATTTGACGCACACGCATATTGTGTAACGCGAGCGGGAATCTAGTTTCTTCTTTTCTTACACGTGACACCGGATTGTCACGATCGTTTGCACAATCGGTGTAGGCACGATGTCGAATGAAAATTGATCGTGTTATTCTTTTTTTCTTTTTTCATTATGTGTGAGAAACACCATCTATTTCTGACTTACCTCGTGGAGCAATGAACGATTTATTGGCTAGTGATTTACATAGATTTTTTATAAGTTCCAATACACTTTATATAACATGATTATTTATCGCAGTAGATTCAAGATTATTTAATCTTTCTCCACATATAATTTAGCAAATTTCTTGAAATATAAATTATAAAATTTAAATTTAAAAATTATAAATTTAAAAAATAACATAATCAGAATTATATAATTAAATAATGTTTTATTATATACAGAGCTATTGATTTGAATTTATAAAAGTTAAACCGTTAACATCTACATATCTTTTTTACTAACATTTTTTATCTCCTTACATAAATATCAACATAGTAAATTTAGCAATTAAAATTTAATTAAATCGCGAATATTTTTATTATGTAGAAATGAAAGGACGAGGGAAAGAAAGTAACAAAAATTCGGCTTGATCGGTAATCTTTTGAGATGAGTTCGAAAGATGATTTTGCGGACGAAAGCAATAAGGAGCCAGCCGACAATTTAAACGCACTAGATACGATTTTAGCAATAAACAGAAAATTGTAGGCGGTTGTGGTGCAGGAAACTGCCGAGTAAACGGTTCTCAGGCTTCGCGAGGGCACTTCCTGCTCCACTTCATCGCCCTGTGACTTAAATGGAGACAAGAGAAAGGCGTGGAGATTTCTTCGGAAATTATTAAGACCAGCTCTCGCAAGCGAACGATGTAAAGCCCTCTTATCTGCGAGTACGACTTCCGATCGAAAGCGAGAGCGATTATCTCCGTTACAATTGTTCGGTGCCAAATATCGCAATAGTTTGTAATTGCTCGTCGCGAAAGTTTCTTTTAAATGCTTTTCACAATCCGTCAACTATATTTTATTAATTACATTAATTCTAAAGCTGGGATGGATTGATTTATTAGACTTATTATTAGTGATAATTTCATTTATTTAAACTATAACTATCTTTGTAATCTATAAATTAATTATTGATGTAATTTTTAATATAATGACAGATAATAAATAAATTAGAAGATAAACTTGTTTATATAATATATTAAAGACATAGTGACATTTTTTAACGGAAAAGATTAAATCACGTTTATTTTGCGAAGATCATTTTATGAATATCTGATCTTCTTATTTAATAAACAGCGCAAAATACGATGGCATCATTGTTGCTTTCACGCTACCGTTAATACTGCATAAATTCGCGTGGCAATCTTATCGCGGCCGCTTTACGGAGCAACAATACCGGAAAGACTCTGAATGAAACGTGTTCACGTGACCGACATATCCCTTTCACATTTCACGTTGTAACCCGTCTGCGAAAATCATCTTTGTATCACAGACCGGTATCGTAACGAATGCCTGCAGGCCGTCACCTGTCGCTGATAAATTAAGAAAGATGAGCGGCTCACTGATAATCGTCGGCGAGTCTCACGGCCAAAACCGTGGATCGTAAAAGCCTTTCATTTCTTTTTCAATCATTCTTCTTTTTTTTCCTCTTCAACAACTTTGTTGAGCCTTTACGTGCACTTTTATGATGACGCCGCGGCACACATTGATGCAATACGCCTACGTTACTTCCTTGTCGCTGATTGCAATTGCGCAATCGTTGCGTTTTGAGTGCCGACTTTACCGCCGCGGCGAATTAGCTTGTGCAGAAACGATCGCGTAAATTAGTGACTGACTTTTATTAGCTCCCGCGGCTGTCGTCAAGGTGTTCGCGATGTACGCGAGATGTTATGAGAGTAATTGAGGCTAGATGTGTGCGCGCGCGCGCGCACACACATATCCATTAGGTATCATAATAAACGATATTGCGACAAACTATCGTTAATGGACGATTTTATTACCGTGAGTTTCTTTTTGTTTGCAAAATTATAACGTAATATTCATGAAGATAACGGAGCTCGAAAGGCGGATTGTTATATTATTTACATGTAAAGAGATTTTACAGAGATATGAATTTTGATGGTAAAACTAGTTTTTCTCTAGTTTTCGAGGTTTAAAATTTTCTGATAGAAATGAGGGCATAACTTGATTCGCGTTTAGAATTATTGTTGCACATTATTTGTTTGCTGTCTTTTTCAATGTGTTTTCTTTCATTCCTCGCTTTGGATATTTTTTTCTTTCTCTCTGTTCCATAATAGTAAATAATCAACTAGCGAATGTCTGTTTTGGTGCTTGAGACCGTTTATTGCCAATTATTGTTCATTCATGTTTAGTTACCTTACGTAATATAATGACTCTATATAATGAAATAGTATTTTAGCAGTCATGCAGTGGAATATGACAAGCAAAGTTCAGCGTGTAAGAATTGATTACTGTGTTGCGCCATGCGGACAGTAGTCTAATCGTTGCGATTGCGATCATGAAGCACATAGGTCCAGCTCGAGATCGTTTAAATAAGCGCTACAATTCAGGCAGAACCAATCACGAAACTAGTCATCGTTTCACAAGCGATTGCCTCCGTTTACCAAGTTTATCTTGTACCGTTGCCCCTCGTCTTTCTACTCTTTCCCTTCCGCTTTATTTGCTTCCTCGTTGCTGGGATTACGTTCCGAGACAAACGACCGCTGTTTATCGTCGCCGTTATTCGCGTTCGACACCGCGATAGACTACCGCTCATGATCCAGCGGACTGTGAATGATGACGGTAATTAGCGATTATTTCCTTCGACGTAGTTTTAGTTAGCGCATTTATCATTCCAGTTCTAGTTACGTTCGCTACGTTGCCCTGACAAACTTGTTTCTTAATCTTTTAAATTTCACGTAATAATGAAAAAACTCTGTATAATATGCATAATCTTAATTTATGGAAAGCAGCATTTATATATACAGAGTAAGGACAGTAACAGTGCTTATAGAAACTGCTTAAATTCCTGAGATTATTTTGAGATAATAATCTTAATATCAAAATATCGAGGTTAAATAGTTTTTGAATTATGAGTTATTTAAAGTTAGCGAATCGTATCGCTTAAAGTTCGCGCGTTTAAATGATTAAACACATGAACTTTAGGTGTACGATTTGCTAATTTTAATTATCGGATATCCTGTATACATATTACATATGTTACATATAATATATACATATATGAAAGTCGAATGATAAAAGTACAAATATGTGAGGAATTCAGGTATACACAAGATATCTTACATATAATATTTAAATAAATATTTTATTCGTTAAATGTCATGTATATACACTACCGTCAGAAAGTTTAAGACCAAACGTTTTAAAGACTTTTTTGTGTGTTATTTTTATTTAAAATATATACAAGTCCAATTTTATTTTTCAACATTATATGACGTTGAAGATACAATAATTAAGTAAAAAAACAATTACTATTTAACGTATACTTGTTTTATAATTTTAGCATAAATTATGTGTTTTAAGATTATATTATATCACATTATATCACCTAAACTTTCTGACGATGTATATATAAGACATTTAACAAATAAAATCTTTACTTATACCATATATAAGATATATAATATATCCTGTATATATGTGTTTGTACTATTTTATCTCGCTCGACTTTTAATCGGGAACAACGTTGTTAAGTTCGCTCCCCCCGGCGAGAGAATTATCGAAACGATCGATCGAACGATCAGCGCCTGGATGCGAGGATTAGGCAATACTGTAAAATATAATAACAGTGCAAATGGACGTTAAATCGAGACTCCCGCTGGCCGTACTAATTGCATCATGAATTTTCCCGATTTATCGGCATTCGACGTTATCGAGCTGTTGGTCCTCGCGGGCAGCGTTTTCCTCATTTTCTATCTTTACCTGTATCTTCGATGCGACCGCGGTAAATACGAACGCATCCACGAATGTGCATCTTGCTAGTTTCTCTGAGTTCCTCTCAACGGCACACTTGGAATGGTAATAGAAGTTAAGCGATTCTCCAGCTGTATGCTGCTCGCGCTATCTAGCCGTATAAAAACGAGCTGCGCGCAATGAATGTAAAACGAGAAGTTTGTTTTACCACCTCCTTCTCCTTTTATTCGACGATAGATCGTGAAAGGAGCTGATCAAACTACACGTAAAAAGCCCGCGCCGGTTGCTTTCTTTTCTTGGAATTATCGGAACCTCGAGGTGTCTCTTTCACTTTTTAAGCAATGTTATTCTGATAGAGAAACGGCAGTAAATCTGTCAGTTAGTTTTTTACTTCCGTGATAAATGCATTTTCTTTGAGAATTATAGCATTTTGTTTTACATTCACATTTATTTTTCACAAAACTTTGATATCTTTAGACAAAAGATAGAGTAGTTTGGAAAATCATTTCTCTCTCTCTTTCTCTCGCTCTTTATGGATTGCTCAAGATAAATTTTTTTTATTTTGAGAATTGATAATTATGTTATCTGTTATATTAAGTTAAGTACATGAAATTGTTGATAAATTTGTGTCTAAAAAAACAATCAAGATAAATCTTTTCTTTTGTCGTAAGCCATTTTTATTATAAAGTATGAATCACAAGAATCAGGTCTTGCCCTAATATTTGTGAAAATATTCTTGGCGCCGTCATGTCATGTCATGATCACTTAATAATGTACGAAGAAGAAATGTTCGTGGAAAATATTCTCGGAATGATTCAGTCAGTTTGTGTAGATTGGTATGTTCAGGACTGAATTTCAAGTATCGTGACTTGGAAGCATATCGTTGACAATCGCCGTCGACGGAATACGGAATCTCCGTACAGTTGGCGTTCTATAAATACGTCTCTTACTGCCAAGATGGCAGACGAAAGACGTCAAAATGAACATTACAGCAAGCGACGGTGCGGCGCACGACATTGTGTTATAACCAAATGATCTTGGTTTTCTCAGTACCAGTAGGAATGCTAACAGATGTTATGATTGTTTAACTAGAGACTGGAGCTGTTAGCAAATAGGTAATGAATTTTTCTTTTTAAATGGAAATCAAGAATATCAATTTTAATTAACAGATTTAATGGTAGTAATATTTTAATTAAAAATTGAATTATCGATATTTAATGTCAAATTAACTAATTACGTCTTTACAAAAAAAGTTTTTACAAAAAAAAAAGAAAAATATAAGTTCCTTAAGAAACATATACATTGAAGTACATAGACAAATAATTTTTAAGAGATATTATTCTCTCAATTATCATAAATTTTTATTATTGAATTTACAATTTGATCGTTTCAAGATCATAAATTTTACAGAAAATATGTAATACATTACTTTTTAGTAATGCTCTTTTTTTATCTAGCAATGAGATCGTTTCCACTTGATTTATTTTTTATGCGAAAGAAAATGGATTGTGAGAATTGCGACAATTGATTTCGTTGAAAATTTCGATCGAAAAAATAGCAATAGAAAGCAATAGATTATCCGGATTGGTTTGCGAAACTAATCGCTTGCGCGCATACCTTTTCATTATTCTACGAATAAATTTTGCAGATCAAATTGCTCGCAAATCAACCCTATTTCGCGATGCAGTATTGTCTTCCTATAAGTAATATAATATAGACATCGATACTGAATCGAATCCATAATTGATACATCGGATCTGCAATATTTCTGCTTAAAATGATAGGTCGAGCGAACAAAAATCATGACGTGGTTTATATTCCAAGTAGGACATGAAGTTTTACAACGTCTGCGATGACGTTGTTGCAGCTTAAACTACAGTATTTTAGTCTATACAGCTACTGCCAACGTCATTATAAAGTTTCGATAACGTTATAGCAGCAAAAATGGGACAATACTTTATAGCCAAAATAGTTATGGCTGCATTTTGTCTTTTTTATTAACTGTCATAGTAAGTGATTACGCAACTATTTATATAACTAAAATAGTATTGGCTGCCAAATAACTGTTATTAAGGCTGACAGGACGTTATACTAACTATATTTTTGCTGTCGCAACGAACATAATCAGATCGTTTTACTTGGGATACGTCTATCATTTCTCATTAAATACGACAAATATGGAATTATCCTACGTGATGTGCGTCATCTCTCACATGGTCGATTACTGCTGTGCAAAGTGTAAAGTAGCGATGATTCGTCATATATGAAAATCGTATGCGTCAATAACATAGTTAAACATGTATGTACCTTTTCACACCTCATGTCTCTAATATGTACTCTTTAAATTCTTTAGAATGGAATCTAAAGAGTGAAAATTGACCAGTCTTGAGGAAGAATGGCTTAATTTTCAATCTTTAAGAGTTAGATTCTATTCTAAAAGTTTTAAAGAGTATATCGCTAAAAATAAATAAATTCCAATTATTGTAATAAAAAAGATAAGTGCGGAGAAGGTTATAAAAATAATGAAGTAAAGAGGATCATATTTTACAATTACGCTCGTAATGCCTAATAATATTTTTGTATGAATTTTACAATTTTTCCAGTTTAAGCAAACTGCGTATCGATTATTTGTCTGTCTTGAAACATAATTTTAAACCGGATTACGTAATCTCACAAATTAAATTGACAAAGAATTTAACATTACTGATGTTAGTAAGCATCTTTGGAACATTACAAAGAATTTATTGAGAAAAATACCATTTTAACCGAGATCTGAACTTGGATCTTCTTTATTTTGTATGGGTATTTGAAAGACTAAAGGAATTTAGTGATTACAATAATATGCATATTGTAAAATGCATATTATCAAATTATTCTAAAGAAATCGAATTGAGAATGAAATTTTTTTAAGTAATATGACAGACACTTTCTCAGTTCTTAGAAATAATAGGGCCTGGTTACGCTCTAGTTAGAAAAGACACACACGCATGTAGTACAGACTAATCATAGAAATATCCTCCTAGTTTATCTTCTCCGCGGATGAAGGAAGGGAGCGTGCCGAGCGGTGCCGAGAGAGAAATAACCTTTGAGTAATACGAGGTAGTAGGTTGCTGCGACGTGTCTGTGCAGCGAAGAGGATGACGAAGGGAGGGATCAGTAGAGAGAGAAGAATGAAGAAGGCAGATGATGATGAGGGCGGAGGGAGGGGGGAGGTAAGAGGAGGGTGGCAAAGAGACCGGGGGAGGGCAAGGAGGCACGAGGAGGAGCCAGCGAGATAGAAGGCGTCCTTGATGGACAGGATGCCCCTGCCTGCTGGTTCATACCGTATAATCTTCTCTCTCATCTCATTCGGCTCCTTGTACGGGGTGTCGGGCAACGATTTGCACCCATGGCGCGTCGGGGGCAGCAGCGTGGGGCAGCGTGTTACTGAAACCTCGCCTCGCGTACAGCAAACGATACCGAACAATTCGCCGCCGCTGTCTCATCAGCGATTTATCCCGTCCGTCCCGCCGGGCATTAAAACAGTGCGACGAGATCTTTACATACAGAATGCGTTGTAATTCGCGGTATAACCGAAAAGGGGATGACTTGCATGAAAATGCAACAAAAGCGTAGACAAAATCTTTTTCTTTCCAGATAAATTTTCTTCCAAGGGTTTTACTCTCGAAGAATTTGATTTTGTATTATAGATTGAAAAATTAATATAATCTTCATTTCTTTGGCATTAAGATTACATAAATTTTAAAGATTTAGTATGCAAAATATTACAATGTATACATTTCAGTAGAGTGTAGAAATGATTTAAAGAATTGAAACAAAATATTTTTCAACAAAAATAGAATTTTATAGCAATTTTTTAAGTGTAAAGTATCAGCTATATGATTTGATTACAATTTTTGTCGCGCCGTTTTTGAATAATGATTTATATATTTTATTATATGCTTAAACATTTTCTTGTTTAAGGACGATTTGCGAATTTTTTTGTCATTTATGCCATCCTGTGTCGAAGCGGCTCACGTTCTTAGTCTCATCTAATACCTGCGCTTTTTACTTTTAACAAACGAGTTCTGATTACGACGTCGTTACCGTTATTAATGTTGCCGACGAATCGCGCGTTACGAGAAATTCCAGTCATAGATATTCAACGAAACCTGCTCTTGTGTGTTACGTATCGTAGAGTAATGAAATTTTATCAGCCACGCCCATGGTGATCACAGCGATTGCATGCATCTGCATCTTCTATTGGAATAATCGGAGGAAGGTGGAAGGAGATTCGCTACTATTTATAATCGTACAATGGTAAATAAATAACGTTTCAGACGAACGGCTCATATTATGACGAACAAGCAATGCGAGCGACCGGTTCAATCTATCGGAATTGCATAATCCTTCTCTATATTAACATTCTCTATTGCAATAGAAATCGTAGAAGATTATAGCGATTTACACGGAATTTATCTCTTGTTGTAATTTGTTCTGTTATAATTATTTGATGATAAAATAATATAATTTTTATATATATGTATAAGAGTTCGATAAAAATTGGATGTAAAAAAGATATAATTTACGTAACACTTGTTTTACGGAATTTGACAATTAAATTTCGAAATATATTTTTCCTCATTGTGCTCGTGTACGTGCATAATGCATGCATTTGCGTGCTGGTTGGCTTTGAGGCCACGTATTAATTTAAAATGATGTAAAGAACGGTGGTATGGTAGCGGAGCAGGTATAAGATCGCATAATCTGGTTCTGGCGATCGCGATGCCACGGTCGGTGATGGGTGATCGATCGTTACATTGCGTGCATAGGAATGATCTTGCTTCCTTCGATTTGCGATCTCACTCCATTTCACTCGTGTCTCTTTCTGCAAGTCCCTATCTCAGTTCCATAACTAGACCTTACTAACTGTAAGGTTTGAGTATTCTTGTGGTAGTAAAATCATCTTTCTATATACCTCTTCTTTATGACATTCCGCGCTATCAAGAATATAATTTTGTAAAATATTTACCCAACTAATAAAATTATATTTAAATAGAAGTGGCATTAGCCAATATAGATGCTACTATTATATTTTTAAATATTAAGGAAATATAGATTAATGTATGGAATAGAAGATAATTATTTTTGGGGATGGAAAACTGGCTTTTTATGAGATACTTTCTATTGAATATTTTTTTTTAAATTTTGTTTAGATTTTACTTAGTTTTATTTACAAGTTTTTAATAATTATAGTTATTTAATAAAATGTGAAAATAGCAATCTTTTTGAAGTAATATCGAATTATTTGAAAGCGCTTGCAGCGTTTTTGATCTTCGATTTTTGATCTGTGTAAAAATTATAATAGCTACTAGGTTGTTTTATAACGAGTAAATAGCCGCGTGAGCTCACATGATTATGATCGTGCTAGCCACTATGCAAGGATGCTGAGATCTTAGACTTCACGGAGGAACATGTCACTCGGATGTTCGCGGCTGCCAAGGGCTATGGTTATCCTATCGTTGGCTATCACCTTTTCCTCTCCTTTCGCGCGCGGGCGCACATCCGCGGAATACAGTACCGTGAATCAGCAGCCACCCTAGCTCTCGTAGATCGCACCGATCGATAGATCCTTCAGCGCTCGGTAGCGCAGATCACTATAATATCGGTCCTGATCGCCGTATTCGGAATAGGAGGGGTGGGACGGATAGCGCGAAGAGGAGGTTTATGCCCTTAGGACATAGTAAGATCTATCTCGTTCGATCGCTCGATCTTGTCTAAGATTACTGCGGATACTTGTCGAATAAAATACTCCAATCATCAAACTAGGAAAAAAAAGAAGGAGAGACAATCTTAGATAACAAAAAAATATAGGCATATAGGTTGAAATATATTTCATCATTCTTTAGTCTTATTGAATTTACAATACAGTTTTTATATTTTGATGACATGACTGAAATAAATTAAATAAAGATATGAAATATCGTATAATATAATTTATTAATAATGTATATTTATTTTAAAGAGAGAAATATATTACTAAAGAAATTAAAAATTTGGCTGTAGATTAATGAAATTAATGTTTAGAAAAGAAAATTAATTTTGAAGATGGAAATCTGTCTCTTTATGAGACAGATGCTTATTTATATAGCATTCTATTGAATATTTTTTTTAAACACTTTTAAAATTTTACTTAGCTTTACAAGTTCTTAAACTTCTCTCTGAGTACACGTGTTAATCTAAAAATTATTCGGCGCACGATTACCAGAAATGTCTATATATTCACACTGAAATATTTAAACATTAAATATTTTATTAAGCTCTACTTTGACCGATAATAAGATTTCTCTTACTGAATTAAATGTACAAATTATTTATTTATTACTTTCTTAATGTACGTTCTGATGAAACGTGAACACGTATCTTGTTCGGAGAAAATACACATACTACCATAAGTTCTATTAAATAAAAGTAGCAACTCTTTGCCTTGATATCGTTGGCTAATATAAAACGGTCTATAAAACGGTCCATTTCGAGACATTTACACTTTGCCATTTTCTCGCTCTAATACTTTCTCGAGAATCTTTTTCAATCGGCAATAAACAGTGGTGAAAAGCCAATCGAGGAACAAAGAGGATTTCGAAACGATCAACGACTGACCGTACTGCTCGCAAGATATACGCCGGATAGACGCTATTGTCGTTTTTTTTTTAATCGGAATATGCGATCGTTTATCGCATCGTTGCATCGAGGAGGCATTGCTCGTAACGTCGCCAAGAAGATTAGGTGGGAGGTCGTAGAGGCTACAACCTCTTAAACGAGATTATGTTTCTTAGACGCGTAGCCTCTTAGGGCACCCACGCTTCGTGAGGGAGATCGATCAAAGGCCCTCCAAGTGCCAGATAAGCTAAAGTCGTCGGAACTTGTAAGATTGTAAAGAAGGTATTTCCGGGTTGTCTCGAGATGCTTAAGTAGCTTAGGCAAAGTCGTAAAATGCCATATATTAATCAACTGTCTTGTTGAAATTATCTCTTTGTAAACAGTATTATAATTAACGTCGTTGATTTTTTATATCTGAGAAACTGTGAAAAGAAATATTACTATTTCACATTATCATTATACGTGTTTAGACAGTTATTTTAATTAATGTAAATTATTAAATGTGAATATTTTTAGAGGAAATTACAAGTGCAGTCCTACACATTTAATTATTTTAAGTAAAAGTTAATCATTAACATTTCTAATTATTTAATTAATTATAATAATTAACTTTTAATTAAGATAATTAGAAAGAATGTGTAGATGATTATATCAATTATTCTAACTGCTTTATACAATTTTATTTCTTTTTTCGAGTTTTATCTTTTTTTTAATTAATTTCTTTTTCTAATTAAAGAAGCATGTATAAAGATAGTATTTTTATGAGAAATTACAAATGTAATCCTACACATTTTTAATTAATTATCTTAATTAAAAGATAATAGAAACTAACTCTTGAAGAGAGATAATACTATATAAAGCAATCACTGTTTCAATGATCTGCATAAATCTATTTCTCGAGAGTTCATTTTCGCTATTCGATTAAATGCGTGAAATTTCGACGTGCGCTAATCCTTTCGGCACGCACGTATTGTGAATGCTATGTAAAATGCTGAAATATGTATAATTCATATAACCGTGAAATTTTGATATTGCTCTATTCTAGTTAAGATAAGCGTCACGAATACGCGCTTAGATGCAGTACGTCGGGGCGCGCACGGTTGGAACGAGGACGGTTATCATTGTGGCGAGCAGGGTTTCCAATCGAGTTTCAATACGGCGAGTTGCATTGTGCACCGTTTAATCCTACCATCAATCGCAATCAGTCGACCCAGAGCCAAGCGACGAACGAAAGCAAAACCATTCGGTCCTTTCTCTCGTAGCGTCGCTTCTAGGATTCACTTTCGTGTGTGTCTCAAAGTGGATTCCATCGCTTCTATTACTCCATGCGAGAGAAAATCAATAGACATATTTCAATCATAGAAATCTCAATAAATTTTCTTTGAAGACCGGTGACCGTTGCAATGTACATTCTATTTATTACATGAGAATATTACAATATAATCATCATAACGGTGATGAATTTAATTACGAGGCATGCACGTCACTCAATTGATTTATTGGCTAACGAACAATTTATCGTTTCTCAAGATATATATTAAGTAAGAAAAGAAGAATTTCTTCTAGTCGCTGCTGACGTTGCCGTCATGCAGCGATTACAATCACTCGGCCATATCCATAATACAGTTTTAATAGAACATGTCATGGCTTGTAATAAAAGTTGTATCTTCCTGTCTATTCCGTCAGTTTACTCGTCTTCCTCGTTCTCTTCTTCTCGTTGCGCTTGTTTCCCGGACGGAACAGATTGTCATGTTCTACACGATGGACACGTTAGCAATCAACGACATTTTCATCCTAATATTAGTAGCGAATAAGAGAGGCACAACTAGAAACCCTTAATTGCGATTATTTCACTGCATTTTGTGCGAAGAACGCAAAGGGATCTTGAAGTGCAAGTGACAGAATTATCGATCACATCGCAGGTTAAAAAAAAATATTCCGAGTTGGCTGTACAGATTGTAAAATTTTACACATTTAAAATATACTAAAAATGTGAGACGGTTTAACGAAAAAATTGAAAAAGATTACATTTAGTAACACTGTTTTTTTTAACTTTTTCTATTTTTTTGTTATATCGATCGTCTTACCCTTTTTTTGTGCGTATTTTAATTGTCTAAAAAGGATTTTATAATCTTTGTAAAGTCAATTCGTACTTTTCGACTTTTATTTCTTAATATATTGATGAATTTTCCGTTACTTTAAGGTCCCTTTAATAAAACAAAATTGTAACATAGATTGCTCATTATTTATTATATGAAATTAAAGTAAAAAAAAAAAATTAAAGTAAAGAGATTATACGACATCGATTCCTTATTTCGTAATTATTCCTTATTTAGTAAGAAACGGTCCATTACGTTTTTATAAGATTAATTAAGAACGCTGTACGAGTCTATAGATGCAACTAAAGGTTAATCTACTTCGACGTGCAAAGCGATGTGCGCGACTTTGAAAAGGACGTTTATTGTTACCGTCGATATCTAATCTCGACCTTAACCGGTGTGACGATGCACTCGCGATTGTCCCGCGAAGAACGGTGAAGTATCGCTTGTCATGTTCCTTGTAGCCTTCGGACAGATCGTCCGACAGTAAAGAGCCATTTTCACGTCGCATTGTGTTACGTTATTGCTGTCATGACGACGAACATCGTGGAGCAAGTCACCGTGAAAACTGACTATTTCGCAACAAAATACGCGGAAATTAGAATTTATCACGAAGGCTTAAATGAGTCGCTCAATTGCGCGTATAATGATGTTATATAATGTATGAAAATAAATATCTCAGAAATTAATCAGATTAATTTTGAATAATTACGAATGTATGTTAATAAAACTTGATGACATATAAATTTATTTTGAATAATATTAAAATGTTGGATAATAATAAAATATTGAATAATATTAAAATATATTAATAGAAGATTGGATCTTTATTTGATATCTTTAGCAATGGTTAGTCTGAGTTGACTTGAATACCACATTGATTTTGACAGTAATGAACGTTTTGCGAAATGGATGGCGTAAGAACGGCGACACGTATTGTAAATCGCGTTGCTTCCTGCGAATTCACTTTAAGGCCACGGAATGTTAACGGGAATAATATTTCATCGAAAATCGATGCTTATTCGAAGGGTTAACCGCTGTAACTGTGATTGATTTATCGCTCTCGGCGACAGGGGAGAACAACTGTACTCTCAAACTCTAAAACACCGCGGGGGACGATCTGTCATACTTTGCGCGATGTTTCAAAATTGTATTATTTGTTTTTTTAACCATATCGAAATTTCAGAGTTATAAATTCTTTTGTAATAATAAACAGTACGCCTTAGTATAGAGTGTAATGATATTATTTTATAATACTTAAAACTTTTTCTATTAAACATTTTTTAAGCTCGTCGAAATTATGAATATATCAATATTTTCTAATATTGATTAGAAATCTAATAATTTCCATCTAAATTGGAAATATATTTAGCAAAAAACTAAGATTCAATATTTATTTAATGGAAGAATAAAACATAATCCATAGAAAAAAACATGAAAGAATATATTTAAATTTAATGAAAATATAATTAAAAACGTTAAAATGATAAATCAAAATTACAAGATGATTCTTTCTTTGGTTTGTATTAAATCTTTTCTTTTAAAGTTATTTTTCTATATTTGTCATAAATTAATGTATGTAAAACATGATTTATGTATTTTGTCTGACATAATCTGTAAGTCGATTAATTAAATATAAATTTTCGTGTCTTTGTAAATTTCTAATCATTTGCAAGAATTATTTTCCATCATTAGTGACCTAGAACAAGCATTCATTTTATTTGATCTCGTAATCCTCTGAAGTGGAATTCTTTTATGTTCCCCTTTGAATCTCATGCCAGCGTGCATGTCATTTCGATTCAATCACGGTGCGATAAACTGCGCGATCTCTCTGCTAAGCACGATAAATCATGTTATTCGTGATGCATTGCAATGCGCATCGTTTCCGTCGACGCATTCGCGATCATAACGCGTTCTTTCTGGTGCCTCAAGAAAGAAAGGAAGAGATAGAGCAAAAGAAAGAGAGAGAAAAAGAGATCCTGATTTTTTTTTACGAGGGTGGTTCGTTACCCGATAGATCGTACGATAAAGGGTGATCAATGTCTTACTTTCGCCGGTTGGAATCACGCAACTGCAGCTGGCGGCGCAATTGCGTTTGCAGTTGCGCTCGCGCGCGTGGATTCAACGGCGACGAAGCAGTGTGACGCGTCTAAGCCGGACCGAGTCTTGCTATTCTTGTACCTTCTATACTAGACGGCACAGCACGGGGCAATGACACCCGGTTCCTATCCCGAGAGACTAGCTGCACCGCTGCCGCTCGCAGGTGCGCCGTTGCGTCTTGCATGCACGCGGAGCGGGCATCGCTAATTTAATCAATTTCTTAAACGAAGGCGCGAGGAGAACATTGGCTTCTCCTTGCTTCTTGAACAAGTGTGCAAGCCCCTTCTGCTCTTCTCGTTCTCATTCCTCTTTTAAAAATACACGTTTTCATACATTTCATCTTGCAATGTTTCTGATAACGGAATTTGAATATTTTAAAATAAACAACATCCATATTAATTTCGTAAGTAATAAATGAAATTGAGTCAAATTTGATACAGTTTCTTAAATTGAATTAATAAACTCCATTTTATGATTTTTTAAGTTAAATTTTATTTATTATTTACTGCGTTAATTTGGACATTGTTTATTTTGAAATTTTAATCACGTAAGTGGACTGATACATAGAAGTTAAAAATAACAAAATGTTATTTAACTTAAGAGATTGAGTCAATGATATCTTTTGATATCTAATAGCATTCTAGGATGTTTTTTTTCGGTCTTCAAATTTAAGAAGATACAGTTCGTAAGACACCAGTGTGCAGCAGTTTTCATGCGAACGAACAATGATTCCGTCATCAATTTTGCGTTTTATCTCCATGTTTGCTCGTGTTTATCGCAACGGATTCGGGTTGTTCGTCGAGCATAGCAGTAAACAGTTTGTCTCGGACGAGTCGTTCTTCCGGTTTCTCTCTCGCAGCACGTCTTTTGCGAGTTGCGAAAATTAATTCCGCGCGGTGATATGACGGCACGTAGTTGTAAACACTCTTCCGGCTTATGCGCTAGAAGTTATTGGCCGTGACAACCTTATGCGTCTAATATACAAAAGATTGGATGCGGCATAGCCATAATTAAATCTCGTAATACTAAGATGCGTGATAAGACATGACTTGCCATCGGGGATAGGAGTTACTTTACACTCATTCGATAAAGAAAATAAGTAACTCTTACAATACATTTCTCAATGTGTCAAATAATTATATACTAGGTAATAGGTCTATCTGTTACTTTAGAAGTATGAGAAGGAAGTGGTTCTTATTGCGCCAATTGAATATGAAAGTTTATATATATATATATATATATAGTATTATATTTTATATTTAATTATTATATATTTATATTTCGCAACATTTGATATCTCCACCATTCACTCTTTTTATAACGCTTTTTTTAAAATATGATATACTATTGGAATAAAAAAATTTTTTTAGAATTTTATTAGATTTTAATTACAAATATTTTTCTAATTATTTAATTTTCTTACCGTTCGATAAGAATTTTTTTGCAATAAAAGAAAATAATAAACTTTCGAAATTACGTTTCTTTTAACGTCAAATGACTCAGTTAGATTTACGAGACGGCGTGACTTCTCGACGCCGTAAGTTTCTAAATACATTTTGCTGGTGTAAGCCGAGAGGCAATCTTCTCTCCGACGTTTTCGTTGGATCGACATAAATTTCTTTTTCTCCGTTTGCAATTCTAAAAATACGTCGAGATGAGAAAGAGAGAGAATGAGAGAACCGTCTGTTGGGGAAAACCAACGTGTTAACCTGACTTTCCTCTCCTCTGAAGGCGCGCACGTGGGCGTCGCTTTAGCCTTAGCACGTTTATACTTAGTTTCGTCATTCAGGTCGTGCCAAATTACCGCACTGCAGCCGTACCGTACGGGCAGCGGTGCGACCGTTTTGCCGCGAAAAGTGCAACCGCGGCCGCAATTGTGCGGGCCTTTGCGAGAGATGTATTTTTGCGTCATTACGCGCTGTGCGCGCTGCGCAATATTCGCGGACTGCCTCTTTCTTCTGCGAAGTGATAAACTGTCCGACTTTTTTCCCCTGTGCTGCTTCTCCTCACTTTTATGACATTTTCCTTCGAGCGATCTTAATTTGGGGCATTTACATCTCGATCGTTGCTTGATCGATATGATCCATGATCGTATAAGGAAAAATTTGCCTCGATCACTTTACGTCGAGGTATCATTAGACAAGTAATTATACGCGATTGATGCATTAGCTATTAAAAGAGATTACATAATGTACATAATTAGTCGTACATTAGTTGGCTTCTTTTTGCTATTGCAATCTCGTCTGATTCATCTATCTCGTCATCAAAGTCGTCTAATGATAACTCGATTTATCGTTCTAATATTGTCTAATGAGAAAGGATGAATAGACCGTACAGAAGAATGTTCTGCTTTGCTATTTTAGTCTGTATTACGAGAGTTGTATTAGCATCACGAAGTCGTTTGGACGTCGTTAGTTTTTTTACTCTTTGATGATTAACATCTATTAAGTTTACTGTCCATTGTACGCATTCTACGAATTTTCTGCAAAAAAAGATTATATTGTTCTATTCAAAATTTTTATTCTTAGATTTTATATTAATTCTTAATAATTTGCGTCGAATAATTTGTATAGTACAATTAATCAGAATCATTATAACGTCATTACATTCTTTGTTAGTATCATTAAATTCGAAGCTAATAATCTTCAGTTTGAAAAGATAATAAATTATTAATCTTTTTTTATCAGATTTATTGCTGAAAAACTTTACATTTTTGTTTTGATCAATACATTCATTAACGCATTTAGAATAGACGGGATCGTTATAACTTAATGCGTAATTAATGATTACCTACGAACGAAATTATATTAGACGATATTCTCTCTCTTTCTATTGAGAGAACACTTATACCTGTTATTATACCTGCTTATAATAATATGAAAAACATAAGTTTATCCTCTTTCTAATCCTTATCATTATTGCAATGCAAAAACGCATATAAATGTACGTTATGTCATAATGAATATTGCTATTGATAGAATATCACGGTAACGTATCACGCTATTTGTGCATCACGATGCATGAATGCTTCTAAAAATGCTTTTGCATCGTCCGTTGCAAAAAGAAGCGGCGTTTTCTCACCTTCAAATCACGGCCTTCGATTTCAATGTCAGCCGGTGCAAAATTGACTCGCGCGATAGCCATCGACATACGTGTCGGCACGATAATTTTCGATCACTTTTCTCGCTATCTCGTTAAGTATAACAACATGACGTTACGATCTAGCACGATGTTTGAAATTGAAGGGATTAAGTGAAAAATACGATAACACTTTTAAATTTGAACGTAAAGCAAGTTCAATTAGCAGTTTCATTACAATTTCTTATTTTAATTCTATCAGGTCTTTCAATTTTTGGGTTTTTACGTTGCTTATCTTTAATTACAACTTGTATTTCAATAATATATGGCACAATTGATATTATGATACTGATTACTCTTTTAGCTTAAATTGCAGTATTAATGCTTCGAGATAAAACTAAAACAACGTTTAAGCGGCTCATAATTTCTGCAACTGATAGAGTTAAATTCTATGCATGATTTGTATGAAAGAACTATTTCAATTCATCTATACAAATGTTAAAGGCTAATAATGAATCATAAGGGTACATTTATCGTTATATTTATTGAGTAAAATGATAAATCGTTGAGTGAATCACAAGTGAATTAATATGAGCTGATAAATTCATGCTCTTCTTCATCTGCATAAATTAATTATAGAAATGAGAAAACGTTTATTGCTCTCAATCTTTTATTTCAATAATATTATTTAACGCCATCGTTAATGAGGCTTGTCTCGGGTGATTTCGAGGACTTAATTCCTAGTTAGGTAATCCCGAACGTTATGCAAGCAAGCACTTGAATCGACTGTAATTCGTCTAAAACTCTTAATGTTGATAATGCTGCACCGCAACTGCGGAAAGTTGCTCAACGATGAGATATTTGTCGCACAAGTTTATTTCGTCATGTTTAATACACAGGCCGGTGTTACGGAATACGCGCTCTATTTTCTTCCTGGTACGTTTCGTGCAATTTCGTGATATTCGCGCTTGTTTCTATTCAGTTTGTTCTCATATTGGTATCAAATCTTTGTTGAACATTATGCTGCACTGCTCAAAATCTACAATTATCGCAAAATTTAAATTACAATAAGAGTGGAAGACTAACTTAATTTAATACACACACATATATATATATATATATATATATTTAACACATATATATGTGTTTTGCATATATATGTGTTGTTTAATTTATTCGCACGAGCTTTTATACGCCCACACTACGAAACGCGAAAGGGATTACAAAAATTGTTAAATTTGTTTTGTATTTATAGCAAATAAGTTTGCATATTGCAAATATTTGCATTTGTTGCAAATAATTTTTGTAGCGAGTATGAAAAAAGAATATTTGTTACACCTGCAAATAATTTGCGATCGAATAATTCGATCTGCAAAAGATTTGCAGATAGAATTTGTTGTTCATAACAAATTTCTCTTTGTACATAAATTTAATGTTGCATTCTTTGCAATATTATTCATATTATTATAAATTGACTGGACGTATGCAATATTGAATTTTGCTATTTTTATTTTATACTCATTATGTAAGCAAGTCTTAGAATTATTTTTGAAATCAAGAATTTTCAACAATATAGAATAGCGTTGAGAGAGAGAATACTCTCATTGTTGACAGCGAAAATAAAAGCGATGGTAGATGCAAGTGTTTTCGAGAATAGCGTACTCGACGAGGTCGTCTTAAAGCGTGCCACTGTGTCAGTAACAGTACTTCTCGTAAAAGCTATCTCAGAAGGGTTACATTTCGCACGACCCCGCATACGATAGTTTTTAATATAAAGAGCATTTCATTTCCTAAAGTGCTTCGATAAATTAATAATATTATAATAATAATATTATAATAATTAAGCAGACGGGTCCTAAAGGTAGAAGCGTATTTTGTAATGAAAGAAAAAGCTCCGGATATAGTAATTAGCGCATTTTATGCTTTCTAGGTCTTCAGATTTTTATCAAACGAAGACTATATTAAAATCAGTGAATTCGATGTAATCACAGATTTAATGAATTCACATTTAATGAATAAATTATTGAAACACAGTTTCTTCATCAGATTTTTTAGAATTATTGTAGATTTTACAATTTCCTGTATTTATTCGTTTTAATGATCTAATTTTAGACTTATCTTTAAGACATTGTCCTTACAGAATAGGGGTTTAAGTTTGTATATATTTTCTCGAAATTCTTCTCTTCTCTTCTTCCATCGTTTTGCAGAATAGATATTAAAGATAGATTCCATAACTTATCATTATACATGTATACCGGATGTATCCGGTATACATCCAAGTGTACTCCACGATTAGTTATTGTTAATAGAAAACATATAGAGATTATATAGAGATGAGAGATTCTTTTGCTTAGTGAATTTTACAGACCTGTGCTGCAATAACAAAACATCGCGTGTTAGCCGTATTCGCATTTCGAAATTTCGGCGTAATTGTATTATGTCAATGAGATTGACCTGTACGATACTGAATTCTCTCGCGATCTGAAACGTGTCAATTATCCCAATCGCGTTTTCACCGTACACCTCCTATTGAACATTTGCCTCGTTCTAGTAAAACTCCCTTCGAGAACGAATGACTTTTTTTGCCTAATCACGACTCGGTACTCCTTCCCTTCGTTCTCCCCAATATCCGATAGTGGCGAACATTCGCCATTCGTGAACGGTTGCTGTTCAGTGACGAAACCGGGAGATACGATATTAGACAAGAATCTTGTACATTGCTGTTTCGAGACTCGCGTCTTTCAAGTGAAAGGCCGCGAAACGACGCGCGACTCGAGATCGACTAAGTTGCCCAATGCGTGCCATGTCGATACTGAAATCGAAATTCAAGAAATCCACTGAGAAACTCGCGATTTGATCAACACGAGAGTTACAATATAGTTTAATCATTATTTGGACCAAACCTGCTGTTCAAAGTCTGTCTTACAATTAATCAATCTTAATCATTTTATTAGTATTGTACATCTTGCATAATTTAAAAGACAAATCGAATCCGTTGGTTTCAGAAATCGTTAGTTGCCAACGTAATAACAATTAATTTATCTAGCAAGATAAAATAAATGTTAAGTTAAACTTAAAACATGTAAAATAACTTATTAACGAATTGAATATACTTATATATTGATTTAATTAAATATTATATTTACGTAAAAATATTAGGACATAGCGATTAGTAACTCTCGATTGTATGCATTACAAAAGTAGATTTCTCAAATAAAAGTTGCGTGAATTAATGAGAAACACATGCATCTATTATTTAAAAAATTTGTCTATTAAAAAATTTGTTTTTTTCTATATTATTTTCTTAGATATTGAAAGATTAGATTTTTTCCTCATTTAATAACATTAAAGGATTTTACCAGTTCAAATCTTAAAAGACTTTAAGCTAAAAAAAAAACTTTATGAGAGATTAATAATAATATAAACAAATATATAAAATTTTGTGTAAATCCGGACATAAGTACAATTCCGATCACTACATGGAATTTATCTTGAAAATTGAAAAAATTATGATGTCTACAAGAGTGGGCTTGGAACTAAACGGTCTCGTTCTGAAAAATTGAATTTGACCTAACTCATTGACTTGTTTGACCCGACATGACCCGTCGCGACACTGTTAAGCGATTTAACGGTCGACGTTAAGTATCGCGGAATTAAAGTTTAACGATTCCATTATTACACCCGGCTGACCACGCACAGCGTGCGACGTGTTGATATATGAGTGTTGTCTTGTCATATTCGTCATGTCATCAGCATTAAAAATGCATGACAGTGCCAAGTATCGTTTTTAACGATATCCTATCACAGGCGCGGCAGCATGGCTAAATCATTATTTTTCTTAACTCCATACTGGAGTCGAATCTTGTCTCAAACAATCATCGAGTGTCTCACAACGTAATAGCCACAAATAGATCTTATTATTCATTACAATACTTAGCGTTATACTAATGCACTTAGCGTCAATCGTCGACTAAATTATTTTTTTGTGATTTAATTTCATATTTACCTATTGTCTATAATTTTCATCACTAATTATTATTTTGAATTAAAATTATTAATATAATTGTCCAGAATTATACGACTCTATGTAATTTTATTTAAATTTTTAATAAGCAGCATATTTTTTTATAATAATATAATAATTATATAATAAATAAGAACATACTGAGAAGAAAGTTATTTATTTGACTAAATTAATTTAGTTCGTTTTTATTTCTTTTAATTCAAAAATGTATTTAAGTCATATTATATTTAACTTTAATACATGTATTTTTCAATGAAAAATATATAAACAAACTAAATTAATTTAATCAAGTAAACATTTTTTTTCTCATTGTCAGTGTGTTATGATATATATAGTGCACGTAAAGACGTCTGACCTATTTTTATATATACGTGCAATTATTATAATATATTCAACGATTTGAATAAGTTTGAGCTTTCCTACAGTTTCTATTTAGTGAAAGCAATTTACACAAAAAAGAAATCAAATCCGTTTCCTGTCAAATAATCTCATCGTTATTAGATGACACACTAGTATTTTGATGGCGAGAATTGATTTCATTTGCACAAGATACTTATTTACATACTGCGTCTCATGCTGAAACTTAGGTCTGTCTCGTTAAACAAATCTGACTGTCGGCAGGTCCATTTTTGGCGACCGAAATATCATCGGGAGCAGTCGCACGCGCGATTTCCTTTCAAGGTTAACCTAATTTGACGTGTACTTAATTACGAATTTCTGTCTCGTTGGAGAACCCGGTTATCGTTGACACGGGCTTTCCTTTCGGCGCGACGGCCCGCTTAACGAACGCCCACGTGCCTTTACGTGAGCAGCTGTTCGTATGAGGACTGGTATTAATTACAACATAACGGGCCTTTTGTTTTATTGATAATATACAATTACAATTGATAATATACAATTGATCTAAAATGCGAATATTGCGCATCTATGTCTCGGTAGTCTAAAGGCTTAGGACGCTCGCACGGAACGCAAGAGATCCGGGTTCGACTCCCGGCAATATTTTTCCGAGGCAATATTTTTC
>Ga0157364_1000784_pt1 | contig 24088 bp, 10 predicted proteins | sample AttsexASBM2_FD_111476 | JGI IMG/M metagenome (GOLD analysis project Ga0157364, IMG submission 111476) | Fungus gardens microbial communities from leaf cutter ant in Ribeirão Preto, State of São Paulo, Brazil - Atta sexdens ASBM2 | ecosystem: Host-associated > Fungi > Mycelium > Unclassified ...
TATAATATATTAAATTTTTAAATTATGTATGTGTAGAAAAAAAAATTTTTATCCTCAATAAATTGAAGGAAAGTCTTGTGTCTTGTCTTCGGATAACCCCGAGCAGATCTGGTTCCAACACAATATTGACAGATTAATAACCTTACAACTGCTGTGGTAGATACTCCAAGATAACACAATCCAGACACGAGAACAGTCGGAGAACCGCTGGCGTTCTCGGAGAGTGGACGCAATCATAATCTGCCGCGTACTCGAAAACCCACACCCGGCGGCAGATCCCATATTTCCCATTTCCAACCCGGTCTCTTCTGACTCCGCGTTACTCCTCTCTATCCTCCCTCGAGCGAGCAGGTAACCATCCTTGTCGTTTCTTTCCTACGTATAACGCTACATGTATTCCATCCTTCTCTCGGAGACCTTTTGTAAATACCAAATGTTAGGTGCGTTTACTTTACTCGCACGTCCATCGCACGTATACATATCTATATATACGCACAAGTTACACTCGTATTGCATGACTACGCGATGGCGAGACACAGAACGCGGCGATTGAAACCCTTCCGTAGGACATGTTGTGTCGTGAAAAATCTTCAAGAAAATTCCATTCCGAGCGTGGATGGTGCTATCAACCGCACTTTGAAAGTGACCCAACAAATACAAAGCTGACATTTCGATTTTCATGCCCTTCATTCATAGAATTCCACTGGCAAGAGGGCGAGGAGAGAGTTTTAAGTTTGAAGGCAAGCTACAGGAAGAATCTCTCGTATATGTAATGCTAAAGAATATTTCGAGCGCGATTGAACGAACACACTCGCTCCCTGAGACGCCATTGACGTGTGGAATTGAGTTAGAAATCGTTAGAAATATCATTTTATCCTTTAGGAAGACGGACGCAAGAAAATATCCCCCACGAAATATGTCGATAACCTCTTCAATAACATTCTTGTTGTCAACAGCGAATTGAATCGACATGTTTCGTAAGATCCACGTACGTTTCGAAAATCTGATGGGATTACACGATCAATACGATCATGTCTTTTTTACGAAATAAGCAAATAATATAAATAATAATAATTAAGATTCGATTTTATACAGAATCTGTATAAAATCAAATCCAGATTAATCTTACAAAAATGTTTACAACGATATAATTATATCTTTAATTTTATAATAGTTCTAATTGAACTCCTTACGTATTTTTAATATTTTTAAATTAATGTGCTCTACAGTTATTGTAATAACTCAACAAAATCATTTTCAAATTTGTACCTAGTTAAATTTTTAGATACTTCAGCAAAACTGTTCTTTTCGTGTAAAAGCCTTTTCAGTTAATGATCGAGTATGGTCTTTAATAATAGTCGAAGCCAGTTGTAACCTTCTTTTGTACAAAAACGTAAGAAGCTTTATGTTTAAAAAAATTACAGCAATAAAAAGCTAACATATAATGTGGCGATATTCGTATGCAGAGAGGGACTAAATAAGACGACGATAATAATACGGTCGCGTGCGATACGCAAGTTTTTAACGACTACGCGCGCTCTCGTATTCGCCCGCTTCTCTTGGATCGATGATCCTATCTGCTTTTTATAGGCTTAACCCCTCCGTCTCATTTCTACGTGCAAGTCTTTACGTTGTTTTTATTCTTGCTTCTTTCTACTTGCGACGAAAGATCCCCAAGCAGAAGAAACGCGGTTGCACCGACGACGAGATAGACGGCAGACGACGACTGAAGAAAGCGAGTGCAGGGACGATAAATTGATCGTGCCAGTGTAGCAGAGGATTTTGGAGATTCTCGAGGGTATTTTAAGGACACTGCTGACAGATGACACGCAGATTATACCTTACATTGTCTAAATTACGAGGCAAGTGTTATCCGCAGGGAAAAAAGGATTCTGTCGGACGAAATTTTGAGAATGACAAATTTCGCTATTCAAACTTGTTTCTATTTTGGACAGAGTCAGTCACTTGTTATTGAAAGATATTAAACGTTTTTAGTTGTTACGGAAAAAATGATATTGCTAAAATATTTTAAAATTCAGCTAGATACAGATTTGAAAATAATTTTGTTAGATTATCAAAATACTTGTGCAAAAAATTCAAGCATAATGAGCAATGCTACAAAAAATTTATCATATTCTACAAATCAATTTGAGCAAAATAATTATTTTCCATATATATAATCCAAATATAATCCAACTTTATTTTCTGATTTGCATTTAGCTAAATTTTTTGATATTTCAACAAAAGTGTTCTTTTCGTATGTTCACAAACTTGTACCGATAGATGGATTTATTAGTATTTCAGATTAAAATAATCTCTGATTTCTTTTTAATCTTAATAATATATTGAAAATTTATTAAATTTTATTATTTATATCTGCAAATTTCGAAGTCAACTCAAGAATGAAGGCTTGATCTTGATTGAAAAATGCATAAAGATCCAATTTTTTAAAGTGATGCAGTTTCTGAGAACCGATCGAATCGGCAGGAAGGACAAGGTCTTGCAGTAATTTTTAATGCAAGCTAAAATTTATTATCTAGAAACTCTGTAGGCCAATTTCAATATCTCGTTAGCCTTTTGGAGAATTTCACGCAAAACAATATTTGCCGTATTCCATTCGACACATTGACGCGTGCAAACGCGTGCAGGTGTATGGCGCCAACCGTACTAAATCTATACAAGCTTACTTTGGTATTCCTGTTTGACATAGCTTAACTAACTAATCTATCAGCTATGTCTATATCCGGATTTGCCGAGCATACTGTTTGCAGATTAGACCGAATATGGTGGTAAGTGTATCAACCAGCCGCCTTGTGGATCGCACTCTCGTGCAAGACTTGTATTTATTAAATGCAGAGCATAGCAATCGTAACAAATTGCTCTTTGCAACAATGCACTCGCGCCGATTAATATTATATGAGCGAATGTATAGTCGCATTTGCCCCAATCAAATATATAAATAAATTTATTTTAATTATCTTGTTGTACAATATTACATTGTATCACTGAGAAAAATTTCTGATTGAAAATTTCAATTGAACCAGAAAATTTTGATCAGAGAATTCTGGTTATCTCAACTAGAATTATATTAAATTCAATCAGAAAATTCTGATTCGTCCATTTTCAATCAGAATTCCAATTAATACAACCAGATTCTTTTTCCAGTGATTGTAATGTACAGGACGACAAATGGCAAGTTGTTGAAATTAATTAACTGTTATTTTAATGACGTTACGTTATGTGACTAAAATTATTTTAATAATAAATGTAAAATGTATGAATTAATTAATGAATTAAATCAACCACCCATGAATTGTTATCTTTTCTATAATTATTTTTACAAGTCATAAATATATATTCCCCTTTCACTATATGCCAATAAAAATAACTGATTTCTTCTACAATAATATTTAATTCATTTCATTCTGTTCTCTCATTACATAATAACTTGTTTAATTTAATTTCAGCAACATCCTTATAATATTATCATATTATAAATGGAGAGAATAATCGTTATTGAATAATTAAACGAAATTAAAAGAAAGAAAATAACAATTTTGAAAATAACAGATTTGAATATTTTTATGATTCTGATAAAATCTCTTAAAATAATTGTAAATGTTATGTAAGACAAGTTTAATAATCAGTCGGTTATATTTCATTATATAACAAATATTAAATGTCATTTCCACGTTCAATGGCAATACAGTTGGAAATTATAGACGAAAATGTCAGGAATTTCATTAAAATGACTGCCAAGCTACACTATAATATTAAGAATCTACGCAATTTATATAAATATGTATTGAAAAATGTCCATTCGAAAGAATAAGATAACGCGACAACGAAATTATTCACTCGATTCAACAAAATACTATCCGAGGACTGTACTGTGCTGATGTCGTCGAAATGAATCTGTTTGAGCAATGGAAATAAAAATGGAAGTGAGGTGAATTTCACAAAAAATCAATGTAGCGCCTGTGTGTTGTGTATTCGCTAATTGCAGTATAAATATAAATAACGTGTTTATTCATGGATATGGGATATTATTGTCAAAGGGCGATCGGATCTTACCGTGATCGTTTGATTCATCTATCATGCGAAATACAAACCCGGCGAACGCAACGCAATGGATGCGCACAGACGCGAAAGAGAGTCGAACGTTAATACCGGGCTTGTTCCTTTGATGGGTACGATTCTGCGCCGATCGCCCGGAAAGCCCCGAATGACAGTCGACGGAACACTCACCTGCAATCAGAAAGATAGAGATATTTCGTTAGTTCAAGCTTCGAACGAGAGTATTGAAGAATGTTATTGCACTACACACATGCGAAAGAATTTGAAGGAGTCGATCAGCTGGGACAGAAGGACAGGATGGTCGGTAGGGGGTAAATGTTGGGAGAAAAGTATAAATAATATCGGAAAAAGAGGAAATGAGAGGTATTGACAGTTTGTTGCTCGAACGTCGCTGTCGCCTGAGAACGAACTTTTCCCCAGTGATTCTCCGAAAGATTGCTTTCGCTACATAACGACAAACCTCGTTCACATATCCGTCGACTGCGACGCGACGGTGACGACTTTAGAAAATCTTTTCCGCTCGACGAGCGTCGTTCTCTATTTTCTTGTCGTAATATCAAGGATTTCCCAGCGCATTCTCAATCTTCTGATGCCTGTCCGTTGACAAATATCCAGTGACGAGGGGCGATCCCGTTCGTATATCTGATAATATCACTATATCATTCGTGTATGTTTCCGGAACTAACAGTGAATCTATGAGACCCACTCAATTATATCTTTCCTTTATGTTACATCTGCAAAGGATCCTATTAATTGTACAAAAAATTAGATGAAATGATGAATTAATTTTCACATATAATGTGCTTATAATGTGGTGAACAAAAGATGTCAAAAGATGGATTTATAAAGCTTATTAATGAATAGTTTTTGAAGTATGTAGTATATAAAAAGTGCTTTGTGAGCACAAATTTCACACCTCTGATACAGCATAGCTCAAAAATTACTCATTATTGAGTTTGTCACATCTTCCTTATATCTATGACATCTTTTGTGTTTACCATATTATAAGCTATATTAAAATGAATGTGAAAACTGAAGACCACGGACTTTACATAACACAAGAGAATTAACTATTCAGAGTCCATTAATTTTATCCCCACTAAATTAACAAGTGATTGGTTGATTGTCTTATGCATTATATGCATAAAGTCTATACTTGAGACTCAAGTTTCCATACAATTAGCGAGATCCTTTTAAATTATTGTCATTAAAATTTAAATAGACATATTCTTTTTTTGTAAGAATTATATTATTGTTTCCTAGAAATTAAGTAGTGTTGATTTTTAATCAACATAAATTAAATGTATCTAGCATCAGTAAATCTGTTACAGATTTTGACATTAGTTCCAAAATGTTAGATGAACGTGTGCTTTCCTATGTGCAATTTTTCGTAACATTATGTATTACGCTTTATATTAGGTGTAGTAAAAAGAAATCCATTATTTTTCCATTCAATTTCATGCAAAAATAATGGATTTCTTTTTCTACACCTAATATAATGCAATCGATTCGCGGATATACAGATTGCCGTGCAACGATTTACGGCGGTATCACAGATTTATTGACGGTATTAGTGATCTATCTTCTCCTCCGACAGTTACCTATGCGACGCGGCATCTTTGATATTTTCGCACCACGGGAAACTATCGATATTATATAGAAACTATATCGGTTGGTGATGGTGAAAGAGGCGGGCTCGAAAGTTCTCGAGAATTGGTTTTCATCCCTTGATAAACGTCCATCACTTCCCGGAACGTTTATTTCGCACATTGTCAAAATTCCGCTGACGCATCGCTGACGATCGCTGGTCCAACGGCTATTTGTAAGAGTGGATGGAGTAAGTGCGGCAATACTCCTCCCTCTGTCCAATTCCCCCGCTCTTTCCTGACACGCGTCAAATCGATTTTCATAGTAAATTGGAAGCGTTTAACTTATCAACACGCGAAATTATTTATGGCTATATTACGTGCTTTCGTCGCAATGAGTTATTTCATAACTGTCGTCGGATAGAAACACAGTCGCATAGGTTGCACATATAGATAGGACGCGTGTGTATTATATATATATATATATATATATATATATATACATATACATATGTGCGTATATATGTATAAATGTTACCTGCAACGGACACGGATTTTACATACGTCACATGTGATTGCGCCGTATCTTTCCGTTAGCGCGCGCGTTACGCGGAAAGCTAACAAGGTCTTACTGAAAATATTTTCCCAACAGCCGTGCGTCGAGTCCCCTTAAAATCTTTACAAACAGAACGTTGCGTGTCCGCTTGATAAAAATTTTTTCTTGAAGCCCCGCGAGCGTAACATCATACCGGGTAACGCCGATTACACGCTCTTAATGCACGAAAGCTCGAAGGACGTCAGTCTCTCGAATCTCGGGGTCTTATGCGCGAGCAGGCAAGAGATAGAGATAGAGAGAGAGAGAGAGAGAGAGAGAGAGAGAGGAGGGGAAGGGAGGGAGAGAACGGAAACGAGAGGAGACTCCGAGATTCTAAGAGCAAGATTTCCTGCGAAAAGGATTGCACCGCGCTTGAAAAGAGGTCGGATAGGGTCGCGTCGGGTGCATCTGTATTTATTTAGCGCTAATAAACGGCCGCCGTAAGGCAAGGAAAGAAAACAATGAAAAGCCGCGGTTAAACCTCGCGCTCGAAATCAATTTAATTTTCCTGAGGCGAGGCTCTCCCCGAGACGCTCTACCTTCTCTCTCGAGGCGGTTAAATTCTTCGAACAAATAACGGATAAATCTCGAACAGATACTCTCAATGAACGGCAGCAGCCACGAGCTGCTGAAATTTTATTTTTTACGCTTTGTTTGGCATATACATAGCGGCCGCGCCATCAAAATCAATTTTCGCATGCGCTCGGTTTGTATAACCTAACTCACCTGCCTGCCTCCCTTCACCACATCTCCTGCTTTTTTTTTTATATGTTTCCGGATTAGCGAACTACACTACTCGCGCGTGTCCGTTCGGTACAATACACATGAATGAGGAAAGCGTAGAATTTATAGAGTTTCAATAAAATAATCAACTTCTCGTCAAGGTAATTTAGGGACAGGGAAAAAAATGTCGACAGATTATCGAGTTCTCCATAGTTTATATTTCTTTCTCCTTTTTTTCATTACTTTTTTTTTTTTGATAATGTTGGTATGGTCACATTTATACGGCTATAATAAAGCGGAGCCACGAACCGATTATCCGCATCGCCTGTTTGTCGGTATTATTGCGATGTAATCGCGATTATTTTTAACACAACCGCGTCAAGTTGATTTCAATGAATCGGGTTAGCTGGCGAAATTACAACGGCTTATTTTTATTCGGAGTGAAGAGAATTTCGTGCAAACTCTCGATGTCCAATCTATACCAGCCATAGGACTCCATTGGTATTGCGCAGCTTTTAATTTCGCCGCTTTCACTAAAAAATGACAGAATACTTTTGTAAATGCATTATTTCGATTCAGAAAATCTCAGCATTGCAGACAGAGAGAACGAAATGTTATACATCGTACGTTGATCTTTACGGGTTACGTAACGTGCTATCGCACGGGGCGAAAACGGAAAACGCCCGCGTTTAAGCTGAAACTTGAAACACGCGTAACGTTATCATGACGTTTCCAGATAACACACATTCTAGGTTAATATACGATTATGATATGGCTCATTTGTTATGGCGGCGTGTGCGAAATATCTCGAATCGCAGAAGAACATTACACCGCGCGACAAGTTTTGTTTCTCTTTTATCAACTGAATATCGCATTTAAGACAATTAAGTTAAACGCTTAAAATGAATATAATTGTGTTAATAACTATCTAGAACTGATCTATTATTATATGGATCTATTATTAATCTATTGCATCAATTATTAATCTCTTCGTTAAAATTATCAAACAATTATTTCTTTATGTTATGCAAATTTAGATTATTTTTAATATTTTGTCATTTCCTTTGAAATTAATTAGTATCTTTTAATTAACATAAATTGAATGAGTCTTACAAACTCAGCGTCAATAATTGTGTTACAGATTTTGACATTAGTTTCGAAAGGTTAACGTCAACCTAACGAAACATTGCGACTTTAAGCACCTTTTTTCTTCGTTATAAATGCATAATTTAAAGTAGAATATAAAGTAGACTGATGATTTAAAGTAGAAGCTGCCGAGTTTCGTGATAGACAGTTTAATCTGGAACTTGTTAAGCTCATTTCGCAAGATACGTAAATGATAAGAGCGTTACACGAATTTTCGAAGATTGAAGTACATTTAACGTAAGTACGTCTCCAACATCTCTTGGCACAAGGACTTATGACAACACAGTAACTTATGGGGATGGTTCACACGTCTATTGTTAACTCTTTAATGATAGGATCGAGGTTAGATAATTAAATAGTAATAATTTTATTGGAGTAGAAAGATACGAGAAATATTTTACATGCAGACAAAATAGTAGAAAATAACATTTCAATACGTGAGGCACATCAGCAATAATACTGTTAAGCCTGGATGTGACACCATGGCTTCAACAGTCAAAACATCATGTTTATTTTTTTTTGCTCATATTTTTATTGATTAGAAGAATGAACAGAAAGACACAGGACTTCGGATTAGATTCAACTCCTTCTTCCTGACACAAATTTATCGTATTGTTAGAGAGTTAAGAACTTGTGACAAAAAACGAAAATGATGTTGCTCTTTACATTTTCCGGACATTTTCCCTTCTACGTTCTTTTCCCCCTATCCATAGAGATATTAGTATTTATTGCAAGGTTCTTGCGTTTCGGTGGACAGGAAACCTTTTTAAGCCCTCATAAAAAATCGTTCATAGAACCGCCACGGTATTTTCTGGATGATCATTAACGTAAACCCTCGTTTACTCTCCTAGATTCTGCCTCCCTTCTTGCTTCATGCAATCGTGCGTAAAAAAAAATCAATAAATGCGAATACGTAATAGGGAAATATGGCGCTGCGAATGTATTTATGCGTTTTTTTTCATTATCACAGATCTCGTAGTGAGAGCCACGATACGTAATGTTTTGCTCGCTAAAAGCGAGCGATCTTGTATAACGAACGTTATACAAGATCTATCGTAACGCATTGTGTAGGATTTGATATCGCTGATTTATTAGTTGCAAATTCGTATCATGTCGAGAAAAAATTGTGGATTGAGCGATCGTGAGATAGTATACCAACGAGTTTCCATTAAATTCGGGATTCATCCGTTGACGTGCGCTATTCTCTTACAGCCGAAGTTGAAATTGGCACAGAATTACTTCATCAATTTGCTATACATCGTGGGCATCGCAAGCTATTTGTCGAAATCCACATATCTCGCCCCGGGTAGAAAGGGATCAAAGCGCGTTGTGTGCATGGTTATCTTTGAAATCCGAAATCTGTTTATCGCGCGGGTGTCAAAGTGCGACACGGGGTCGGAGGGACGCATGACACGCTCTCGCGCGGCTAAAATCAAAGCAGTTAATCGAAGAGAACGCCAATTTTCGGAGTAATTTCATCAATAGCGCGGTACTTCGAATAAACCTTGTCTCACATGACCAGCTGCATGGCCCATCTCGTTCACGATGCGATCCCAACTTTGTCGATTACAATCTGTTTTCGCGTATGCACGCTATAATAAGCGACGCGAAGCAACGACACATTGGTCCAGTGACAAAATCGGTGCACGGTGAGCTTGGACGACAAGAAATCGATCGGCACGCGAGCAAGGATTTGCCGTTGTTCACACCAGATCCTCTCTCTCTCTTTCTCTCTCTCTCTCTCTCTCTCTCTCTCTCTCTCTTTTATCTCTGTCTTGTCGCACCGACCAGTTCGTCATCAGATCCATCGAGCGATTCGCACTTTCGCGGTCGCTTGTTCCGGACATCCTGTAATAATCAGATCAGTCGGACGCCCTCGTGGTTCATGCTTCTCGCCGGCTAATAGCCATGAAAACGCGTCGTGCCGGTGCGTTACCAGTGCTTCGCGCAAATTAATCGCTGCCTGACGGGTAATCTATACAGCAGTCACGATGGATCGGAATCAAGCACGAACATAGCCCATTACAAGAGGCTTAAGGAATTTGATATTCTTTGCTTCGCGCGATCACGTATTATTTTTAAAGCGTTAAATTTTCGAAGTTTCCTTTTAAAAAAAGAAGAAAATTTATTATGCACTCTTTCCTTAAAAATGACTAAAAGTTTTTAAAGGCTACTTGCGTAAGAAGGATTATGTCTTTATATCTTAAACTAATATTGGCTTACTTATATGTAGTACGTTGAGCAAATTAACATATATCATCGAGCAATGAGTATTTTCCTCTACAAAAGCTTTCATCTAAATTTATTCTTGCAAAAGCATGCATGCAATATGTATAATTTTTGTGACGTCGACATTTCGATGTAAAAAGTTCCGAGCTAAAAGGAGTTAAAAGTTTCAGGAGTTATCGACATTTTGGTATACATTTTAATGATAGCACTTTGAAATATATATATATATATGTGTGTGTGCGTGTGTGTATATATGATTTGACTTTTACATCTGACTCGCTTCATAAATTGCACTCTTCATTATGTGATAATACATAGTCGTTAAGCTAATGAAAGAATTGTAACTATGTGGTCTTATGTATATTTGTTTCAGTATTCTTCCAATAAATATGTTAAAGTGCTGGTAAAAATGATCGAAATGTTAATTCTTGGAAGATCATTCGCTGGCAATAATTTTATGTGTATAAAGAAACATCACGCAAATTACCTTTGTATAAGTAATTACATTATCTCTATATAAAAAGTATTCATACAGAGGAAATTTTTATTTTAAAAAAGTATATTATTTGTACAGAAAATAAACCTTGAATATATTCTGACTTAACATAGATAAAAGAATTTTGCGAAAAAATACGTGTTTATGATTCTAAAAGCAAAATTTCTCAACTGTATGAATACTTTTTGTTTATAATACAATTTTTCATTTTCAATTATTGTTAATGTAATATATTTTAATTATTGCATACCTTTTAAGTAAAATAATTTTGAAAACTATACAATCTATTTTATATATTGTTAATAAATCGCTAATTAATATTTGCTTTTAGAAATAAAATTTTGTTTAAAGATATTCTCTATACAAATACTTTTCATATTCACTATATGCCACGACAAAATATTAGATATGTAAAATAAGACGTTTTTTCAGGAAACGATTCCACGATAAAGTAGATCTTATATGCTTTTATGATCGGCGAAAAATGTTGACTGGACTAGAAAATCGAAAGTCCGCAAGCGTATCGATAATGTCAAGCGCGAAAGACGCAGTGACTTTAAAATACATCAGGCGATATGAAGTACAAAAATGCATCGATTCGAAAATCGAAGTCTCCAGAGCGTTAGCCTACATATCGTACGCGCTGGCTTACACGAGACCCACGGCTTCGCCGAGATTCCAAGTCGATAAATCCGCGGAATTATTTTCACCGCGGCGGCGGTGAGTCTCGAGTCATCGATGCATATTCATATGAATTAGCATAGCCTCGCCTTGGGAGACTACACGAGGGTAGAACATTTGCGGATATATACGTATGTGTGGCCGTGTATGTACATGCGCGTGAGTATATATGCGTGTTCTTGGATGCAATTCCACTGAGATGCAACCATAGACTGGCACATATATGCAAATTTTCTCTTTCTCTCTCTCTCTCTCTCTCTCTCTCTCTCTCTCTATATATATATATATATCTTTCTTTCTCTCATCCGTTGACTGTCTCTCCTGGTACTCTCTTTCCGACCGCTCTCGCACGCACTTATATCCAAGATACACATGCACACCAGAATTAACCGGAAAACGTGGAGAAAGGGGATGAGTTGGCTGAAGTCGTTTGGAGAAGGAAAGTTAGGATGGTAGGAACGTTAGACATATGTAAATTGAAGGAGCCCCGTTTTCGACGGGCTCAGGTGTTTCTTAAAGGTTCTTGTAAGACGTTCAACGTTTATCTCGTCAATCCGTTAATTGTAACGACTATTAATTAATTAGCATCGCCGAAGAGGCATGTTAATTTAACCGAGATCTGTCAGACAACGTAAAGGATAAAATTGACTAATTATGCAAATGTTTCTGTTCCGGAGCACAAAATGCTATGTTAATATGCAAACGGGGAAACGAGAAAAGGCAGAATACGCGTCGGAAATAGGAGATTATATGAGAAATGTTAAACGTATGAAAATAAATGAAATATTATAGCGTTTATTGATCACGTTGGCGATTGCGTTTCATTTTTCAGAAAACGACGAGATCTCTCGCTGACTTCTCCTCAAACTCACGCAATAATCTCGAATTCGTGATTCTTGAAAAAGGTACTTGATTAGACTTCAATTGCTGCAACTGTGGATGATTGACTTGTATTCGTGACCGCGTTCTTGAATCACGTCGTTTATGCTCGCAAATTCGCGTAATTACTTATAAGCTGTTCCTCGTGCTGGCCTATAACTCATTGTCAGTGACTCTCAAAATTTTTCTTGCTAAATATGATACACAGTTGGCTAAAATAATATTAATGTTAAATAAAATTGAAATTTTTTTACTGTTGATTTAAATTCTTATAAAATATTCAACGCAAATCGCGCTCCTTTGAGAACCGCTGCTATAACATTCCGTTATAAATTTCAATTTTCATTGTACATTGACGAATATCATGGTTGATATCGACTGAAAAGGGTCGGATACATATAGCGAGAGGGTGAACCGCGACAATTTTCGAGGAACAGAAACCCGTTCGCGAAATTACAAACATTTTCGAGATCGCGTGTATGAACGCGTAATATGATTATAAATCGAGGTACGTGTACCTGTTGCGACCGGGTGGAACACCGGCGTTAGCTATTTGCATTTTTACCGTAGTCGCAATTTTACCCCTTCCTACTGTCGGAGAGGTTTCGCGTCGCGTTACATTGTTATCGGCTTCAGGGTAATTGTTAGTAAACTTTGTGATACGGATGATGAAAGTTGCATATCTTTGGTACCTCACGCATGTCATTTTTCCGCGCATTCGCGTTAAAGGGATGCTTATAATAAAAGGAAAAAAATGTCACCCTGTATGTGTAGTTATGCGCCAAGCACAACCCGATAGCAGTCATGGCGGCTTTTAATGAATAAACATCTTGCACGTTACAACACATATGTTGCAAAACGCAGTACGGAACTGCGATGTATCATGGCGAAATATAGCATATCGCTTAAATCACGGCACAATATACAGTTAAATCTGAACTGCGTAATTTGTTTTTTAGATAAATAAAATATTAAATAAATTTTATGTGAATTTATATTACATTCATAATAAAACAAACATTTCGTATATTTATATTAAAACCGGTCGGTGTTAAAATATTTGTGTTGAATTTTTAACATACCCGAGTGTTAATTTAATATGTAATTGTCTTATTTGAATATTTTTTGTTAAATTAATATTTAACATTTTCTAATGTCAAAATAACACAATCAATTGATTACTAACAAGTCAGTAAGTGAACAAATAATATAAAAATAATGTATTTTGAAACATAGATTCCAAAATAAGTGAATAAAATTAATCATGTTGTAAATGCTAAATTTACTGAAACGTAAGTTTAATTTAACATATTATCCGTCCGTTTGTAATTTGGATTTTTTAACACAAAAAAATTTTACTTTTCGAAATAAAGGCGAAATCCAATTCTCTTATTGCTAAGTTATTTTTAAATAAATTTCCATTTTTGCCTCGTTTTCACTCAAATTTCAATTTTTATTAGATAAAGGTTAACATTTAAATTAAAAAACCAGATTGCAGAAAGAATTAAAAATATGATTCAGATGGAAGGTTATAAATGTTAATTTTACTGAAGAAATATACTTTCACAATTTGTTCGCATTACAACTTGTATTAGTGATACATTTTTCGTAATTTTTTACATAAATTTGTATTATTTCTTAACATATATTTTATGTTAAATTAACACAAAAATTTGTAGATTTAGACATGTAAAATGTATTAAATTTAACAAATTTTTCAACTGTGCAATGTATTTTTGACACTTGATAAAAAGAATTTAAGCCAAATCATCCATTTCGAATTGTTCACGTTTATCTTACAAAATACAGAAATACGTATACTTGCTACTGCGAAAAGAAATAGTAATATGTGTAATGGTTGGATACGAAGAAGACGCGCGAACTATAAAAAGAAGTTAGAACTTCGAAACTTAATCCAGACAAATGATTCCAACGTCACTCCGACGAGCTTACGGTCCAATCGGTTCTCTCTCGACGGAGGAAACCCGTATCCCTTTTTGATATTCATAAGATCTATCTCTGCGAAAGATGACTGTCTCGTGAAAAAAAGAAGCAGTATTCCGATCGATCTCGCCAAATGAATGCAATAGTTGTTTCCTTACAGTTGAGGCGACGGTAGAAAATTTTCATCGTGCCGCTGTCGTTCGTGGCTCTTGAAATCGACGTGACCGAGGATTATCAGAATCCGACTGAAGGTATTGAATGAGGTTTAATCCGCAACTGGCACAGCGGTTTATTGGAATATCTTTAGTCGTTCAACCGGAATATTTATTTTTGATATTTTGCATACTCTCTTGAAATATAGATACAAAATATACAATGACAAATAATGACTCGGCCAATTATTTTGCGCAAACGACACGTATTAACTCGATAATAAATAATTGGCAAAAAAAAAGAATTTTACATCAATCAAATACACGTCAATTAAATTAGTGAAATCTAACGGATATTGCACTTGAAGGAAGAATATTGGAATGGCAAATGTAAAAGGTGAAAATTTTCTTCATACGTGAATTTTGCGTCACGTAACTCTCCGTATTCATAGCGCTTTTACATGGACAGTTTAAACTGTTTCAGATCCTGGTGGAGTAAAAATTAAATTTTTTAAAAGGAATTTTAGATGCAAAAACACATAAAAAAAGAATAAAATAATATCACATATAAGAAAATAAATTTTGTTGAACAATATAGAATTTATTATGTAATATAATTTATAAATAAGAAGTGCCAAATATACGATCAAAACTGATGACATCAGTCACAATTTATGATTGCATTTCAGATCAGACATTAATTAGCGTATAGTTTATTAACCGAAAGAACATAGTTGATGCTCGATCAAAATTGATGCTTCTTACTTAATTATGTTTATTCATTACGGTCTTGTTTAATTCATTATTGTGTGTTATAATTTATTCAATTAAAATATGTTTTATTTTCAATTTATATCACTGCATTAGTAGGAGATACTAATCAGCTCTCTGGATAATCATGGATATCTGCGTCTCTGACGATCGTTCATAAATCAAGCATCTTGAAGACAGTAAAACCTGAAAGACAAAATTAAAATATCGTGGATTCGAGCATGCCAGGTGTTCGGCCCGATTAAATCCAGATAAACGATCCGGCCGTCGTTCTGACCGACAGGAAGATTTATCGGTTCTTCCTCAAGATCCATTTTCCCATAAAGAAGGATCTATCTATGGATACCTTTCTTTCGCATCTCTTTCTTTTCTATCTCGTGCACGCCGCTTTTCAATAACACGCGAATACGTGAGACGTGAGTGTCGGCTATCCCGAGAATCTATGAAATTAATTTAAACAGGAGAGACAAGATAGATACTTTCGGAAATTATTTAAACTTAGTTGCAAATATATATAAATTATTAATTTCTTATTAATATATAATTAGCTTTTTAAAATAATATATAAATATAATTTTTGAACAAGTTTAAAAGTTATTTTTAATATTATAGTAATTTAAACATTGTAATAATTTATTTTACAATTTTTAAACATTTTAAATTAATATGATACCGCACCATAATTTTTGTAGAATAAAAAATTACAGAGTAAATAATTTAATGTAAATAAATTTAATAAATTTTGTCAGTTTCTCTCTGTTTCTCTCAGAATATTTCATTTAATAATTACATTTGATGATCTATCTTGACATTTGGCTTGGGACTTGAGTTTCATTATTCCGTAAAGAATTTTATTCCTGCTCTTAATTCGCCACTTGACCTGCGCAACGTGACTGTATTTTGCACATACACCATTTCGGCACGTCAGAGAACTGCATATCGGGTAACACGACACACGCAATGCTTGACACGCGTGTGCTTATGCGTGCGCCTAAGATCGCTAACCGAGGCGGACATGGGAGCGTTAATATCTCGCGAGAGTCTCCCCCGTCACTCTAGACGTCATCTCGGATACATCAGGCTCGTTTTAGTTCATCGGCCGTGCACGTATGTAGGCGTTTACTGATTATGACGGATATTACTTTCGACGTCGAAAGTGATATCGTTGCTTGCAGGACCGCCGCCCATGTCAAAGGTTCATTACGTCAGAAATGGCATGGTTGATAGGATTATTTGCGTCCCATGGGATTAAATAAGACAGTGTGTCTGATTTAGCACGTGAGTCGCAGTTCGACGTTTCGATTTAGCTTTCAATTTCCCTTTACCAGATTTATCGACATAAACAGCATAAAAGTGAATCTGTGTTACTTCGACGAGTACTTAATCATAAGCATTTTCAATTACATTTTCTTGGAAAAAGCGATAATAAAAGAAAAATTAACAAAATATTAAAATTGTTAAAAATAAATATTATTTTTTAATAAAACTATTTTCAATTTATTTTTCGTTAGATAAAAGTTTATGTCAATTTACAGTTTTATATGTACTTATGGCCAAGGCTGTAGCTCGCATTACATTTATATATGTATATATATATGTATATATATATATATATATATATATATATATTCCATGAAATTATACTTTTTCTCAAAAAGCATATAGCAAAAAGATAAAGAAATAAGTTTTATTCCTGTCTATATCTTTAAACTGCAACTAGAATAATATTTTACTCATTTTCCTCGATAGAGAAGCGTTGTTATCTCTACATTATTTTAAAATTGGTGCACAGTGTTACTTTCTCGTTAATTGGTCGATTTATTTTTTCAATGCGTTTTAAGGCAATTAGTTTTACAATTTATAAATTCGCGTGGAAATATCTATAGTATCCTGACACTTTGAATAATGGATACTGTCGAACGGAAAATACTAACAATGCACTCTCGCGTCGATTACTATCAAACTGCGAGATCATCGCTTTGCTCAATCGCCATGGTGCTAAATTTTCACTACGAGAGTGCGCACGAACAATTCGCGGAACAATATGATTCAGAGAATGAATACGGATTTCGGATATTCTATATATTGAAATTATAGAACGCGAGTAATTCTCGTAACAAATGTGCTCAAGTTACAAATTATTAACCTGTCGACATCGGTGAATTGTGCAGGATAATTATTATCGAGACAGTCAACGACCTCTTGGTTGTGCGAGCATCCAATTAGAGTAATCGCCGTTTTGATGATATATTTAGACGCATTCGGTGTGTAAATATCTCGTGTAGATTACGACAATCCGCTGGTGACATCGCAAATAAAGGGATTAAAGAATAAGTTTCAGTCATGTACGGAGAGACCGTAGAATGTATGTGTACACAAGACTTATCGTATAATACAGTTCTCCACAAAGTACGCGTTACAAAATAGCGACATAAAAGATGAAAAGAAAAAAATTAAACGGCTGGTACGAACCGTCGGGATACGGGACTCTCATTGTGTCACACGCGGCGAAGTCGACAAATCCAACTTTATCCGTGCAGAAATTATTGTACGCCGCTAAGTCTACCACGAGCACTTAAAATTTCCCGCTAAACAGACATTTTACAAATGCTGATGCAGGCTGATTTGCCTTTCGCAAAATAAATCGCCGACCAGTAAATAGTCGGTCGACGTGGAGCGCGAAGCCCAGAGAAAGAGGAAACAATGCTACACACTCTTTTCTCTTAAGATCTTGCTGAGTATCAACGTTGTCGGTATTAAAGAAGCGGAATCATTTTTACATGAAAAAAATGATGTTAAAATATCTAAAAAAAATTTAACTAGATACATATTTGAAAATGATTTTGTTAGATCATCAAAATAATTATTAATTAAACTTAATTATAATAACAAAATAATTATGTAAAATGCAAAAGCTGATTGCTAGAATGTCCAAATTTGTTGTATTATGTTCTTGAGCGTCTTACACCTAATTATTTTGATGGTCCAAAAAATTATTTTCAGATCTGTATTTAGTCAAATTTTTAGATACTTTAATATGAAATTTTATTCGTGTATACATTTATTTATATGACAGAACTTCATGTCTACAAGAAGGCATAATATTTTGCATCTAGATTGCGTGATATTTTGATTCCTAGAATTAGAAAAGGGCATAAAAGAAAAAGACCTGAAGCAACCAACCTCGTCGCCTCATATCGATCGCAGAAGAAAAACGAGTCCGCGAGTAAATAGGTAAGAAGCAGAACGCGTTGGCCTTCCATTTGAAAAATATCACCCTCATTCCCCTGGCGTCCGGCCGTCCCGTTGGATTCCAAGCCGGAGAACGATGTCGAGACCGAAGGAACGGAAAATTGATTTGTTTTGCGGTGACCAGCCGATAGCGACGGCTCGATTCCACGAAAGACCTCTCGCAGGCAGACCTTTCCGTTCGTCGTGGTGGAAATCTCAGCTTATGTGAACGCCCGCGCCGTCCGATCGGCTCACGTGCTCAATCGTGTCTGCCGCTGCCGCGGTACATACTCTACGCGAGCAGCCTACACTCGTGCACTCCGGGTGTCATAAATCATGCGAAGGCAAGAGAAAACGCGGGCGGGACAGCGAGAGGGTACTCTCTCCGGAGGTAGCACGCGGCATAAAACATACACAGCCGGTGGCCCGCGCGCGTCGTATATCTCTTCCATACGCGGCATACGTATTCCGCATGCACACAACGAGATGTGGGGTAACAGTCGCCCTGCGCGCGTTTCATCTCCTTCCATTTTTGCGGTCCATCTTTTCCATACCATCGATCCTCCAATCCTCTTCTTTTTTCCCCGCCTTCACCCCGTTGCTTCTCTCTCTCTCTCTCTCTCTCTCTTTCGATCGCGGTTTTCTCCTTTCTTTTTGCATTTCGTAATATTCTCTGAATTTCGATACCCCTGCAGCAACGGCGCACCCCTTCTCGTTGAAGGCTACCTGCGGCTCATCTGAATCTGAATGCATTCCAATTTTATCGGGGCATCGAGACTAGAAATTTTCACAGCTACCGCAACGATATTTCCTATCTGCAACGTCGTCCAATAGCGACACGAAGTTGGGTCTTTACGTCCTTGTCATTGCGACGAGTAGTTGCTTGAGGATTTTTCGAAGCGCCATTCATATCTTTCGTTTTACTCGTTTTTTATGAATGATCTGCACCAATTAGCGTAGCGTTGAATTTCGCAGGCTGTAAAAAGTGTCTCTCTCAACACGGAATGCAATTACTGTTTCAAGAATGTCTTTAATGAAACCGTCAGGTACCCAGAAATCGATAAATTAGAACATTTTTAATCATTATTGAAAATAAGATTGGTTTAGATAGATAGATAGATAGATAAAATTAGAAATTCTAGGACAAGTCCTCCAAGAATATATAAAATACGGTAGATTAAGGCGAATCATATCAATTTTTTTTCATTGGTAAAAATGTAATAAAGACATTTTATTATTACGAATTCTTATATTTTTATATTATATTATTCTTATATTATATAAATTTTGTTTTATTATAAATTCTTAACAACTTTAGTTTGGATTTTATATAATAAAATAATACATAAAAATGGCATTTCTTGCATAACGAAAAAATCATGGATAAGAATTTATTGTTTGAAACAAAAAAATAATAATAAAATTAATAATTAACTGTCTCAAAATTTATATTATTTCAAGTTATATTGTTTCAATTTATATATTGTTTCAATTCGCCTTGTGATCCGATTCGCCTTGGTTACCCTAATTGAAGTTGAGAGAAAGCTGATTATGACAGACGGTAAGTAGACAGCACAATATCTAAATATTAAGTGAAAAAGAGAAACGGTACAATTTTAAAACAATCGAGATAAAGTCAAAGGAGTTTTAGGGAGTGAGAAGTAAAATATAGAAAATTTCACATATTTTTTGAAACATCTAATTTCAGTGATGTACGAACATTACTTCAATATATGTGTGCCGCTTGGCTCGATTATTTTCGCTCGATGCGTAAAGTACAGAGACTACATTATTCCTGCATTTACACAAACGAGCGTACCCGTCGAGTACCCGTTCAGGGCTATCGACGCGTCGAACTCTCGGCTAGGGATCGGCAAAAGTACAAAGCGGTGCGCGCCGTCCGTGGCATCCAACTCCTTCGAGACCGTTATCGCTATCCTCATCGATTCTACTGGTTAACCGCCAGAGACCGTACTATTCGACCAGAGAACTAGAATCGGTTTCCAACTGCCTCCAGGTAGCGGTATCGGGAATTGAAATCGATTCACTACGACGACCATAATGGCGTCCTCGCTGCTAATAGCATGCTCTCGTTGGTAATTCCGCGAATGTGCCACTCTAAGCACATAGAGATCTCTCCCATTTCCGTTCTCGCGTACAGAAATCGTTAGAAATCGTTTACCGTGACATATATCCACTTTCCGTAAATGCGTAACTAGAATGGTTTATTGCGACTTCGATCGCATCACAATGCAATCAATATCTTAAGCCTGTGTTAAAAATATCTGGAAAGAATGGAAAAATATGCGTTATACACAGTTAGATAAATGAATAAATTTAATAAATAAATTAAAAACTCCTATTTACTCACCTACTATTATCTCAAAGTGTGACATCAGACACGAAAATACAATAAAAATTCCTGTAAATTATATTCGAATAGAAATATTTTTCAATAAAACAACATTTATAATCGATAGAATAGACTTATAAAATACCAAAAACTATTTTCTCGTTTTATGGAGAAGTCTCTATTGTATATTTATATCTCTATATATTATTAATTTAACATAGCTGTGAACATAGCTTACATCGCTTTTGGTTATACATAATTCATTTCCAGATATGTAGTTATTAATTGATGAAATAAAAGAAAAGTTTTTGCGATATATTTTATAAGTCGATTCTATCGACTATGTTATTTTATTGAAACATATTTCCATATTAATGTATTTTGCAAGAATTTTTTGTGTATTTTTTCATTTCTGATATTGACAATCTGAAGTAGTAATGATGAGTGAATAGGGACCTTAAAAGAAAGAAAAAGAGTAATTTTTAAATTAGGTACAACTTTATTTTAGAACGAGAATACTTATTAAAAGGATTTATCAAATTAAAGAACATAATACTCATGTTTTATATATATATATATAAAGAACTTTCCTTTTACTATAATTTTCTATATTAATAATAGTTATTAGTATTTCTATTATCGAGGATATCTTAGTATTAATTTGCTCATATTCAATATACAGAAGAGGATGTTCGTATCCAGCCACGCTCGCGCTCGCGTAATCTTATAATCTCGAGAATGATTTTTTACTGGAATTATATCGAGAATTCTAATAGTCGACTTTCAACGATATCCACGATATAACTCTGGCGCGATATATAATACGTTTGCGCGATCAATCGTAAAATAAGCTTCTTTATACGATAGATTGCCTCTCGACAGGGAAATACCGTCATATTTAGACATATTACCGACGAAGGATTTAATTTATCCTCGCTCGTGATGCCAGTACAAACGCAGGAATTATTTCGTTCTTTCCACTCATGTTTTAAATCTCATTATTTTCCATTTAATATGTATTGGCGTGATTCATAATTGAAATATCATACGTTAGGCTGACGTCCACGGCACACAAGAATATCCATAGAACATTAGGTTATGTTAAGTATTAATCGTAAACTGAAGTTTGTACACAGAAAGGATTATTTTTCTAAAATATCTAAAAATTTCGATAAATATAGATCTGAAAATAATTTATTGAATCATCAAAATTATTATGTAAAAAACTCAAGCATGATAAGCAATATATGCTGCTTATTATACTGAGCAACAAGATTTGATATTCTAACAACCAGCTTGAGTATAATTATTTAGATCCAATAAACTTATTTTGAGATCTAGCTAAATTTTTAAATATTTTAGCAAAACTGTTCTTTTCAAATATATGTAATACCAAACTTACATTAACACGTAAAGAAAATTATAACTTAATGTTAAACATTATATTATCATTTTCTCTGCGTTAACATATTTACTGTACGTACTTAAGTTTCAGATAAGTACGTAATATTGGATTGTCCGGAAAGTTCGTGCCGACTAAAATTTAAATTTTAGTATACATTCATTAAATTAAAATTTTCTGCGTTTCAATTTTTCTTCAACATCGACACGAACTTCCGGACAACCTAATATAACTTAACGTGAACGTTCTTGTGCGAAGAACCATAAGCATGTAGCCTAATTTAGTTTCTACTGCAGTCCAGTGAAATGTGAATATGAATACAAAGCTCCGATAACAACGAGCTGGTTTTAGTTTGAAATAACATATTCTAAACGATCGATTGTAACTCTCGCGAGACAGCGAGCAAACTGCGAAGCATACTGCGAAGATACGAACTTACAACTCGCCAAAGTCGCATTTGCGCGACACGAAATTATACATCGCGTTTCAGTGGTTGCGTGGCACGTTGTTCGATATGAACAAATACGTGCCTATGCGCTAACGAAGTTATTGGATTTCGATTAATACCTCCCGGAAAACGCCCGAGGGTTCCCGGTTAGAACTCGAGAGTCACAACGGCGCGGCGCGGCGCAACGACGGCGGTTAAGGGCCGTAACGTGATGGGTGAGTAAACGGATCGAGGGGGTGGATATTGCCGAAGGAATATTACTGTACTAACAGCTTTGCCATTGCTTGCTCAGGTCACTCGGTCCACCTGGCTATGCCTGCGAGGGTCCATTGGGGTCGTTAGGACACGCGACCAACGCACGTCGTGCTTTCAAGTGAAACACGACGCACACATTGTCAATGAAGTGACTCTGAGCACGCAAATATATACGACGCAAAGCGAGCAGTCAACCGTAAGACCGTTCAACGCGTTTATTATGGATCCTTGCTTTACGACTTTATTACCGACATATTTTTCGCGTTAATAGAATTGATCATCGACGGCGTTGACAGTAGCGAACAAAAGCCGCGGTGGGAATAGAGGGAGACGCGCCTGGCGATGAAAGTTTCATAATGAATAGGATCCCAACCTATAAAGAAATTTATTATTTTGTATAGACAATGCGAAGAGAGAATGCTCTTCGTAATATGACGTGTCGCTCCGGACGTAGAAAGTTTAAACTCGATTTTAGAGTTTTATACCTACATGAATGGCTGAAAAATTATGTGATAACATTTAAATCAATTTAGAAGATTGTTATATAGCGATTTAAATGCATCTTATATTAGTTTAATTTTTTACATGATATTACTCGTGCGATTTTTTTGTACATAATTACTCACGGAGTACTTATATCTTACTGTTTTTGACATCAATCCCAACATTATATTTTAATTTTTTATTGTTCTTTTTGATGAATTTTTTTTGCTAAAATTAATAAGCAATAAAACTCGTATATAATAACAAATGCATTTCGATTTACATCAAGTCAAATTATATCAATGTTAAACAAAGTAGTAATTATTATAAGTGTATCATATCTGATATATCGTGTAGCAATCGTAACATAAAAGTTGCGTGACTTTTTGTGCCAAAGATCTGAGCTCAAATCCATCCAAAACACATATTTGATTTTATTTGATCTCTTCTCTTCGTCATCTCTTGAAAGATAATGACAAGAAAAATACAAGGAACAGAGATATTGTATACATACTTTAGATAAAAATATAAATGCTACTTTTTTTTAAATTATGAAACAAGAAAATTTAATAATATGTATAAATATTAAATAGCATTTATTGTTTAGCAAATTTATAAAACCAGAGTGTCTTGGACA
>Ga0157364_1000785_pt1 | contig 24087 bp, 10 predicted proteins | sample AttsexASBM2_FD_111476 | JGI IMG/M metagenome (GOLD analysis project Ga0157364, IMG submission 111476) | Fungus gardens microbial communities from leaf cutter ant in Ribeirão Preto, State of São Paulo, Brazil - Atta sexdens ASBM2 | ecosystem: Host-associated > Fungi > Mycelium > Unclassified ...
ATATATATATATATATATATATTTAATGCGTGTTTTTTTTCTAATAAAATGAAACAGTTCTATTTTAATTTATGGACTTTTTATAATTTACAAATTTTTATTTTTTCCATTTTTATCTTAATCTTCCGCATAAATATGTTTTGCTTGATAAAGTGGTAATAAAACAATTATTATCCTCGCACGATAAACGACGAGCAGAATAATGAATTAAGTCAAACAAATTATTATTCGAACTATCATTTTTTATATCGCACATTTCGTATAAACGGCTAGAGATGGTGAAAATAGGGACGAAGACGAGATGGTAAAATTCATTTAGATGGCGCCCGAGGCTTGTGTGAATCGCGATGCAAATTAATAATACGCTTGATCGTCGCATTCGTTATTGAGACCACTGTCGGCCTTGGCACGTTTTCTTTTAAGGACCAACCGATTAAGGTCCGCCTCGAGGTGTACGCCGTTCGCGCCATTCTCCTACGAATTCGTGGAACTAGAATGCACGTTGCATTATCAAATGAATCGCGCGCATTATGCAGATATGTAAATCGATGTCCAACCGCCGTGCGAGTCTCAAGGGGAACAACGCCGTCGCGTATGTGCGACTTTTCGCTCCCCCGCGCTATATATCTTGTGCTACATTCGCAAGATCTTATGCATGGTTGGCGTGAAATCGCGAAATTGCGTTCCAACAGACTGATTAGCACCACCGGCGCGATAACGATCGAATATCGGACGAAATGGATGGAGTCTAAAAGTCAGCTGCGATAGCGATTTCTTATCGAGCGAATAATTATCAGTTCCGCGAAGACTTGTGAATTTCATTATTCTTTCTATATATAGTAAACAAATTCTCCAGAAATCTCCAGATCGATAGGAATTATAAATATATGTAAATAATAGAAAATTATTGCGCAAGTTCTGAGAATCTTATAAGGAGTTTGATGAAATATAAGACAAACCTATAATATACATGTAATATAAAAGTTAATAATATCAATAATATCTAGAAAAAATTTCATTAACTTTTATCCTATCATTTTGAAGATTTTAAATTCTAAATTTATAAAATTTTAATTACAAGTTGAAGGTAACCTTATTCTCTTTTAAATTGAGTCACTTGCATATAAGACAGCAATTCAAAAATCATTATAATTATAAAGTAAACACTTAAGTTTGTTCTCGTAAAATTTCATTTAAACTGATCAGTTTACAAAAAAGTTATATCAATGAAAAAAGCTAGAATATATGGCAAATGAACGGTTCGTATACATCAAATGCAAACACATCTTACAATTTTTATTTTGTCATTTTGAAAATATTTAGTAACATATATAAATTTAACAATATAAAATTTAACAATATAAAATTAACAATAATTATGTATATAATAGTATAAAATATTGTTAGTAATCTTTTTATTCCATTATTTTAATTGTTTTACATATTATTATGAATAAACTGTCTATTGATTAGGAAGTAGCGCGACAACTTTCTTAAGACACTTATTTATTACCGTTGTAACGTTACTTTTTTATTGAAAATGTTTTTCAAGAACTATTTTAACCATCCTATTTTATTTATAAATTTATAAACCATATAAATACTAATTTACACACAAACAGCACAAAACAGGCATGCAAACCAATTTAAGATGGTAGCATACATTATAAAATTATATTTCTTTACATATTAATTTTGAACGCATTTAGATCTACTTGTACTTGCAAAAATAAATTACGTTGTGGACTCCTATTAAATCGATCTACATCAATTCGCTAGTAATCAGAGTTTTATTTTTATATTTTTATCTTTGCGGAAAATTGGCGGAAACAGAAATCGAAATCAACAACTACTGGTAATTTCAACTAAAAGCGAAGATCTTGTAAGGGTTTCCATTGTACGAAACAACGTACATTTTAACGTATCTATGAAGCATCCAAATCTGAATTCAGCTGGGCAATAATGGGTTTTAGTTCTTGAGGAGAAATCACTGATGGTGACCGAAAATTCGTCGGTTGAGTGCCACTGACAGCCCGGCAGGATGTGGGAGGCGAATGTCAAGGCTAAACAGTCGCAATGTCCCCCGACCCGCACTTCCTCCTCCACGACTTCCTTCTCTTCCTCCTCTTCCTCCTTCTCCTTCTCCTCGTGTCCGCCATCCTTCCTCGCTGATTTTGTTTGTACTCCGATTTTCGCCTTCTTTTTAACACCCATTCCCTCTTCCCCGTCGCCAGGAGGGAGAGAGAGACAGATCGCCTTCAGCCCGCAGAAAATAATTTACGAAACAGCCGCCCGTTGTTACGCTCCTGCGGGTTCTCGAACCTCGTCCTCCTCTTCCTATCCCTTCGGGGCCTCCGTGAAAGAATTCATAAGAAACATGTCACGTATTATGTAGAGATTCCTGCGGTCCACATATGTTTCCTCGAGTAAAGTTATTTACAATCGATGTCACGAACGCGATAATCTTGCGTGCACGTTTAGTTTTAAATAAATTCTATATAAGCTGAAATCTTTTTAAACGAAAAATTCCACGTAAGCGAAAAATACTAAGCGCTCTGAATTTATGACGGTTCTCACAAAGAGAGAACGATTTTGCTGAAATATCCAAAAATTTAACTAGATACAGATCTAAAAATAACTTTATTAAACCACCAAAATTTTTAGATAAGACACCCAAACTAATCACTAGAATGTCAAAATTTTTTAGCAGTCCATGCAAAAAAATATTCAAAATATGATGTCTAGTTTCAGAAATGAGAATTAAAATTTGTTGACATTTTTATAATTTCAGTATATTAAAATAATCTCTCTGTTTTATTATTTTTATTAGTAACAATGGATATCTTGATATATCTTGCAATGTATAAACTTATTTCTGAAGTACAACAAGCTTAATAACAAGATTTTACCACTCAATTCGACTGACTTCAAAAAAATTGACTATGTCAATTGACTATGAAAAATTTTCAATGACTTTTGTAAAGTTATTCGTTTTTAATATGTTTATGTTATGTTTTATTATGATGCGTAAAAGATTTAAACTAGTGTTTTTAGATCAATTAAATTTTAATACATAGTATCTATTATTAATTACTAGGAACTCGTGCAGTTAGTTGAACTGCTAAGTTATATAGCGTTGAAGTGCGAAAGGCCATAAAAGAGCAGTACAAAGCTAGCAAAAAAAAGTGCGAATCTTATGAAGGAAAAAAGTCTCATAAAGGATGGAGTTTAGTTCAGCTTGAAATTCGCGCGATCGCTAAAAACCACAAGTAATAATTATCATTGCCGCGGCGACTGGACGTGGCAATTACGCGCTCCCCATATAACGGGTAGTCATGGAAACCCCGTCGCCGGAGTGCAACTTTTTCGAACCCCTCCAGAATCGTTGGACGAACCGTCGTTCGGTGTTGGAAATTGCTCTAATAAACTTAGCTGCACTTATAAGAGATACAGCGTGGAGGCGGGAAAGAGGAAGGGAAGATAGATAGAGAGGAAATTTATTGCTGCCGGGAAATCTCGTTGCTGCCCATTCTCGATTGTCCTCCATTTCTTTCAACGAATCAACTGATTACCACACGTTAATGGTCGGCTTTATTGCGATCGATTATTGCATTGCTTGGGGGAATCTTTTCGTAAATAAATAATAATCAGTAGATTAGACTTTCTCATATTAAAGAAAATGATTTAATTGAAGTGATAAGAGATTTTTCGCGATAAATTCTGTGCAGTGTTTTAAGACGTTTATTACTGTTATTATTAAATTGGCGATCAATTTAATTTATGATTGCTATTCCAGTTTCAGTTTATAATTGCATTTCAAGTCTGACAGCAATTGATGTGCAATTTATAGAACTGGAAATGTATTTCACATTTTCTTACTTATTTGTATCATTTATATAGCAGTCTTGTTTAATTAATTAATAAGATTTATTAATTAATTTTTAATAAGTGTTAATTTTTTACTTTGAAAAGTAAAATTTTTGTGCTTTGATATGAGATTAACAGATATATCTGCTATATATCTTTGAATTAATATTTCTATTTATTCATACCGAATTAATGCGAGAAACGAGAACGTGAATTGTCCAAGTTTCGCAATTCGCGAAATCTTCCTGCTTTCGAGAAAGCAGGACGGATGTCGCCTACGCGGCGCGGAAAACGCGTATTGCCGCTCGTAGACTTTAATAGTCACCATCGCATTCATCGTGAATTCCGGAAGGGGCCCTGGGTTTACGAACGGTCGGAGCTAGATATTAAATTACGTTTAATAACATTCAAAACCGGCGAGATGCCGCCAGACCAAAAGCCACGGCCACCCTTTGTCGACGACGACGATGTCGCCTGCCCTCATATCGTGTTAATTGCACTATCATACATAAAACCATTTTTATGCGTCTCACGCACGATCTACTGTCCCTGAGCATTCTTTACGACTTTTCAGTTTCTTCACTATATATCTCATGATACAACTTTAATTCCTTATAATTAAATTATTATTAATTTCTTAAAACTTGATGATTCCTCAAAACTTTTCTTTCAGATTAAATATACATATAACTTAATACTAAAAAAACGATTTAATTTCCCATAATAAACTGCCTTTAAAAATTTAGGTATATAAATTTTTAGAAATTCCCGCTCAAATTTAAATGTACTCAGTTGGAAAATTTATGTTAAATTTAACATTTATGTTAAATTTAACATTTATGTGTCTCAAAAGATACACTCAAATTTTTGTATTAATTTAATACAAGATGAATATTAGGAAGTAACACAAATATTATGTAAAAAAATTAATGCAAAAATATAACATTAATACAATTTGTAACCAAATTGTGATAATATATTTTTTCAGTAAAATTAATAATCAAAATAAATTAACGCAATATATATTAAATTCTTTTATTCATTTATCTCTAGAATTTACGTATCAAAATACATTATTTTTGTTATTTGTTCAATTATTCATAAATTATGTTGTTTTAACATTAAGAAATGTTGAATATCAATTTAAATAATACAATCACATTATGTTAAACTGAACATAACATATAAAATTTGGTAGCTTCTTCGAACACCCGGTAGACTACAACACAGTTTAACGCGGCGAAACCGCTTACATTGCTGGCCGCTGGTCGTGCTGGTCGTTGGCAATCATACAGCATTAGTACTTTAACCTACTCGCTCTCCAGGCTCTGACCATTTTAGTCGGGGAACTCGCGCGCCACTCTGGCGGTCAACAAGACGTAGTTATTGAAAACGACGTGCGAAGAGAACGAAACCAGAAATAGAAAATTATCTTCGTTCGTTAGTCTGATTTCAGTTTTGTAAAGTTTATCCATCGTTCAAGCAAATCTCGTTGCCTAAGTAAATAATCTAATAGATTTGGTTCTATCGGAATTTTAGTTTAAATTCAATTCACGATTAACGAATTTAGTTGAACGTAATTAATGCGCACTGGTTTACATTAAAACCGTTGTACTGATTTAATCTAAGGAACGTTTCCATATAAAATCTCATAATAATTCCAGATTTTATAGATTTGGATAATCAGAAAATGAAATTCACTATTTATCCTTAAAACCTTATCTTTGCGATATGAGCACAAAAATTAAATAATCCAAATTTTTGCTAATTATTGGCCATTATTATTATTTTGTCAATTTTTGCTTTCTAGCAATAAATGACAAATTATTAAATTTGACTATTAAAATAATCATGCAAGATGCTTAAATGTCGCTAGAATTAAATGTTGCTAGAATGTCGAAACTTTTTGCAGCTTTGCTCATTATGTTGGAGGTTCGTACATAATTATTTTGATAGTGATCCAACAAAATTATATTCTCAGATCTGTATCTATTTAAATTTTCAAATACTTCAGCAAAATCGTTCTTTCGTACTTATTATATAGCCGAGGCTGTACAAAAGTTATATTTATACAATTCATGTTTACTTACATTTATTTTCCTTCCACGATCAAAAATTACATCCGTTCGGATCGTACGATAATCAGATAAACTTCTGTTATGTAGTGCGCAATTCGCAACGTACAAACGGATTTCTCTGAGGATAAAAGCTAGTCGTTGCATATAATTACAGGATGTAATTCATGCGTACACACTTATGCGTACGTATTTTCGTCCTCGAAAATCCCGATTCTCCGAGCGTTATTTGCGAGACAGGACATGTCCATCTTGCCTTCGAGCAACGCATACAGTCGTAACTACGAATCGCACTTAATCTCTTGATTCTTCATACGCATGAAAACAAAACTATCGTGCGAAAAGCACATTATTATGTTTAAAGGACACTAAAACAAGTTGATATACAGGCAAAAAACAAAGAATTATGTGAAGCGCCTACAAAATACGAATCTCGTATGTCGAGTTTTATTGCACATATTATGCAACGAGGAATGCAATAAAAGAGCATGCGCTAATAAATAAATATCCATGAAAGGTCAGCATAATATGCATACACGATACATTTTCTTGCGGTTCTCGGCACAGTTTCGTAAGATTGCCATTTACGCCGTTTAAGGGGGCGTTACGAAATTAACATGTCCTGGAACTTTGTTATTGTTTCTATCAATAATGTATTTGTGATTAATTAATATTGCTACGTATATACAAAATCTGCATGCGCATATATGATCAATGAAAGAATATTTATTCGGAATAAATACATACAAAGTGTGTACAAAAGGATTAAAAATTCATACGTAATACATATGCATTTAGTAAAAGGAAAAAATGTAACTAAAAAGTCACAAATATTCAGAAAATGATATTTAAAATAATGTTATGCTTTGATTCATTAAGTTCGATATTTTGTAGATCAATGTCTTCTTCGACAAGTATAAAATATCTCTCTCCTTCCTATCTGCTTTATATCACCCAAATTTAAATTTGCATATATAAACAATGTTCATGTTTACATAATGCGACAAAAAAAAAGTAACTTACAAAAGTAACTTAACTTACAAATAGATGCTATGATGCTCTGAAGCGGAATAAACTTGACCCTTCAAAAAGTGCCATGCTGTATAATTTTTTTTACGGATGCAACACACTGTATATGATATGAATATTCCCGACCCACACTTTTAATTATACATGGAAAAGACAATTTTGCCAAAAATCTAAAAATTTAGCTAGCTTCTGTTGTCTGCAGCATCCATATTTCGCGGATTCTTCGGATGTCGCATCGGTTTAGATAAATTCCGATTAATCGTCTGCACCGAGAAAATATCCATTTTACGTCGCATCGGAAGCGGGAAAACAGTCGAATATGCGAAAAAGTGCAAAATTAAGCCACGCCACGTTTCGCCCGGACGCGGCGCCGATAAGAGAGAACGCCGATAAACGAAACGGGAGAACCTGCGTTTCAGAAAATTTATGAGCCCCTGGAAACGCCGCGGGGGTGCGGGAACCTGAGTAGCAGACGTGGCGCCGGGCGTCCCGACGCCCAGACTGGCCGGGGCCGCACGCACGTTGACCGTGAAAACCGGCGTGCTGCGAGCTATGTGTGTTCGCGACCCGATCGAGTTTCAGCTGATTTCGACATCCACTGCCCCGTTCCTCGCCTTCCGAATCGTAAAGCGCGAAAAGAATTCGAAGTCATTTGCTCCTCTTGCCAAAATTTAATATTTTACGTATCTCAAATGGTTCACTCACAAGTTTTTATCTTAATTTATTAATCTTAATCTTAATTAACATAAGATACCTGATACCTAAGTATATTATATAGGAATTAACACAAATAGTAAAAAAAATAACTGAAAAATATAACATTGAAAAATATAACAATTTGTAGGCAAATGATCGAAGCATATTTTCTCAATAAAATTAACATTTGTAATATGTTAAATTAACATATTCTATTCACTTATTTAAAATTTATGTTTTAAGATATTTATTTATTTTCATGTTCACTTATAAAAATTGTGTTATTTTAATACAAAATTTTAAATATTAATTTAACATGAAATATTCAAATAATACAATCATATTAAGTTAAATTAATATCCAGATATGTTAAGACATAAATTTTAATAAGGACTGGTTTTAATATGAATACGTTGTTATGTACAATAATTTAAACGTATACATGATTGTATGATGCCGTATGATATGATATCTACGTTTAAAAACATTTTTTTACACGCTGTTCTTGGAGATCAAATTTTATTCTTCAAATAACCGGACTTTTATTATTAATATATCTACTTATGACGGAAATTACTCTGATGAAAATATCTGATGAAAATACATAGGAATCTATCCTAATTTACAGCAATCCCCATAATAAATTCGAACAGATTCCTATGCATACCTATAAACATTTGCAGCACGATAATCAGACGACATACAATTGCAAGCAATACGAAAATGCAAAATAAATCCGTTGCCCCAAATAAATGTACCAATTATGTACAACAATATATATCGAAAACAAAGAAACGAATACCTTTCGATTTTTCGCTGGATTTGCACGCGTTTGCTCCCTTCGCCTTATCGAAGGGAGCAATATGATCGATAAAGTTCGAGGGTTCCACGCGTGCACATAAGGCGTGTCCCGTCTCCTCCCTCTTCCTCTCTCATTCTCTCTGCCTTTCACCCCTCTGAATTAGGAATTCTTACGTGGGAGAATCTCCCGCGGGTGATATTTATTCCGCGGTTCGGGGGTTGGTATCCTCTCTTTTCATTCACCCTCGATGCCAATATCCGCGGGGGGTCACTGAATCGGCCTGGCAACACAATGGCCGCGTAAGTACGCGTCGCCTCCTCGCTCGTACACTGTCGCCCCCCTGGCTCTCCGACATTTCGTACGTATGACTATACGGACAAGAACATGCCGATCAAAATTTCACCCTCGCAATCGCAGTATCACTTTCGTTGTAAGCGATAAATCGCCCGCCCCCGTGCGTGTAAATTCATGATGGTTATCGCGCGAGAAAGAGAAGGGGGCTGTCGGTCTATTTGGAAACAGCGCATTGCATTTTGAAAACGGTACGCTTTTAACTGTGAATTATGACGGTGAGATAGCATCCCCCGTTTTATCTCCAAGTTACCAGCGATGAGAAATACAATATTATTGTAACAATAGGTGTGGCCTTTCGGTATTGAATTTCAAAAAGATTGTAGAGGCAGCGACTGAAAAAAGTTAAAGAGGTACGGCAAATTATCTACACTTGATATATTTTATCAAATAATACAGCGTAACAAACTACACAACAAAAAATATTTTTTATTAAAACCAGTCCACTTAAGTCCTTGTTAAAATTTAGTGTTGAATTTTTACCATCACCGAGTATTAATTGAACATAATGCAATTATATTATTTGAATATCTTCTGTTAAATTGATATCCAACAAATTTTTTAGAGTAAAAATAACACAATTTATAAATAAATAATAAGTAAACAAATAACAATAAAAAATAATGTATTTTGAAATGTAAATTTTAAGATCTATGAATTTAATTTAATATATCATAAATAGTAATTTTCTAAAAAGTGTACTTTCACAACTGTGGAAGCACATCTCTAATATAGATAATTAAGAGGGGCATGTCAGTGTATTAATTAATTTCTACGGAATTTAATGGTAGGCAAAATTCGTCTGCTGTTTTATTTCCTAATGATGACAGGGCTTTTAAAGGGAAGAGGTCTGAAGAACACGCAAAGAGCACGCAAAGGGTCGAAGGGACGACTTAACCTTAACAAAAGATGATTGCCAGATTACGGGGGTGTCCCTCGGTCTACTAGGCGCCGTCTATATTTTCACCTCTTCAAGTCGCTCTTAATACCGTGCAAGGAGTGTGAAACAACTTTGACTGACGGTTAACTCATGAGAATGCGAGCTTTAAAAAAAAGTGAGAATTTATTTTTTCTTTCCAAGAAAGAGAACAAAGAGCGCGAAGATGGTCGTCTGAAGAAGAGAACACGAAACGAAGTCACGAAGTCTTAAAATCATTATATATTTAATGCTGAAACCTTTTTAAATTGTCCACGTCGTTTACTAATGAATTATTTACATACTGTGTTAAGAAATCGAGTATAATTAACATAAAATATAATATGTATTCAGAATGAAAGAGAGAATGGAGGCTAAAGTATCTAAAAATTTAGCTGGATATAGATGTGGAAATAATTTATTTTTTATTTTTAGATTATTAAAATAATTATATAGGATTTTCAATCTGGTTATTAGATTATCAAAACTTTTTGCAGCATTACACTTGAATGTTCTAATTATTTCGACAGTTCTACAAAATTATTTTCAGATCTGTAACTTTTGTTAAAGATATTTCAACAAAATCATTCTTTCCTTGTAGTTTTTCTAGAATTATAAATTAATCGTTATTACTTAATCTATGCACTTGTCACTTTGTTATCAGTTTCATCATCACTTACGAATAGTTTTGCTGAAATATTTAAAAATTTATTTAAATACAGATCTGAAATTTTTTTATTATACTATCAAAATAATTATTTAGAACAAATATGTTCTCAAGTTAGTTGCCTGTTAATTGTAATTGTTAGAATGTCAAAATTTTGTTACAATATTACTCATTATACTTGAGTGTGTTATAATAATTTTGATAGTCCAACAAAATGATTTTCATATCCAAGCAAATTTTTAGATTCTTTAGTAAAATCGTTCTTTCGTGTGGTTTATAATTTTTTACAAATAAAAAAAACATGAGGAGAAGGCAAGAAAGTGATGAAAAGGAACAACAAGCCTTGCTTGGCGCCGCCAAGTGAATCACACGTCACGAAATAAACTGCGCGACGCGTGTCGTTTGTAGACTTCTGACACGAGAAATATGGCGAGGAGCCGATCTTTTCGCGAGCTCGTTCTTTTCCCGTTCATGATTACTTCCAGCAATCGCATAACGCAACTCGCTCCGATTTTAAATAACTCGCGAAAATAAGAAGCAACGATGTATACTTATATAAAAAATTTAGCTACAACTTTCTTGTACTTTAGAGGGAAAGTATTATGCTAGATTCGCGAAGTTAACATGCCTTATTTTAAATTTTCGTTTTTTAGTATAAAAAATGTGGAACTATTTTTTTCATTTTTATAAGAAACTGTAGAACTATAAAAAGTGCTATTAGAACTGTCATTATTTTTTTATATTAATAAAAAGCCGTGCTAATTTCATAGATTTTGAATATCCATATATAAATATATATTACTAATAATTAAATAAACATGAAATCCTGTGGCCAAACTTCTCTATCCTTATATAACAAATTTAAAAAAAAGTTAAAATTATTTTTGCATAATAACAATGATTTAACAATGATTTAAAAAAAAGTGAAGAACAATTTTTATTTCTCGTTGCTAATTTTTGATGAAATATGATGAACTATAATTAGTTATTGAATGACGTAACGAATATCAATTGGACGTTACATGTTCAAAGAAAACATATTTGTCGGTATTTCTGCCTGTCACGTATATTAACTTCTAATTTTCATCGTTCGGTTTCCAACGCGTGTTCGCTTCGGATGGTGGCCAGCAGGAAATCACTGAAAGCATGCCACCAGTGCCGATGTTTTTATTGGCAATCGACCGATAAACATTTACATCCCCCGTCAAAAACAGCTCAACGTCCCATTTTGTGAACGCGGATAAACAATCTACTTCGTCCCGAATCGCGTGTCTCGCGAAAAATCGCGCGAACGTTTCATCTTGAAGCGAAAAGGACGTCTTGGCAATCGTGCATTTAGTGTTAATAATTTAACATAATGTAAAAATAAGTACATTAGAAAACATTGTGATAGAAATCACAGTGAAGTAATATCGTTCATTTATTGTTGCAAGACATGATTCAAAAATTATCATTTTTTTTTAGTTATTTGCAGAAAAAGAAAAAAATTTAGAGAAAAAAGAAAGAATACCTTTAAAAATTTTTATCTTATTTTTTTATTCCTCTATAATTAGTTATTACATTAAAATTACATTTTAACAAAGTATAGCTATTATCGATTATTAACTTTCAGCGATAAAATTTGAATAGTTTTTTCATAAGTTTGCCATAAAAATAGGAGTTAAGATTACAAATTAAATAAATTACAAGCCTGTAGAGAAAGGTATTTCACATTAGACACTTTTACCTATTTACTTTCGAATTTGGAAGAAAATGATTTATTTCAAATTGTATAACGACTCATTAATTAGACTTGCACAACAAGAAAAACAAAATGACATTCTTTGCTCAACGTTAAAACTTCTTTGGAGTTTAAATCTTACTATTTTAATTGCAGTCCGGCAGTCTTGTCGGAAAGTTCAGCATGGAAAGTTGCGAAAGTTATCTTGAACGACAAATAACTTTTCTTTAATATCGATCTTGGAAAGAAATTTATGCTCGTTTCCACCAATATAGATTAACTTTAATCTCGGTTCAACTTACTCTTCATCTTTTTCCAATTTTTAGAATTAGAAAAAGACGGAGAGTAAGTTGAACCGAGATTAAAGTTAATCTACATTGGTGGAAATGGGCATTAATCTTGTCGAGTGTTAAAAGATTCCGCGATTCGTTTGTTATCTAGTTGATCAACCGTTGAAAGTTGCGTGCGTTAGGCTTGATCGATACGTTATTTTAGGCACATCTGACGAGAGTTAGACCGTCGGCGCATTGGCAGATATCCAAATGGGATAAATCCTGATGTGTCCGTGTGAAAGCGATCATAGTGCGTGTATGCGTGCGTCTATGCGTGCATCTTTCGCATCATACACGTAAATTAACGTTCATTAATTCGCATTAACTGCCTCCCATCTGATCCGACAGTTCGATCGTCCTACAAATAATGTTAATTTAATTGATCTGCGATTCGTGCTTGTATTATAAATAAAAAGAAGAGAAACTGGCAAGCCACAGTTAATTTCCTCTGTGATCACGCCGCGGGTAGCGCTAAACGACACACAAACACCAAATCGTGCCGAGGTCGCAAAATTTCTTTACTCAACCAATATTCACACTTACGTTCGATGCCACTCGGTGCTTGCTGTATCCTTTGTCGTGTATTCGTCAAATACCGCTATTCAATACAACTGAACAGGCCGAGATCTCCTAAGACTCTTGGTGCTTGACGTGACGAAATACCGTAATTAGCGTATCTTGCACTACTTATACTTCATAAGTATATCGCTCTCTTACTTCAAAAATGACAGTCAAAAAAAATCTAATTTTCAAATTTCAGTTGAGTTAACTTCATTAAATTTGTTAAAGCTGAAACTTTATTCTATCGAGTGATATAATTATTCAAATTTGTTAAAAATATTTTTAAAAACATCTAGATAGGATACAAATGAAGTAATGCTACGAACTTTTGTTCCAACACAATGTAATATCTAATGTGGATAAATAACATTCATATATTTAAAGAGTGATATTTTAAGGAATGTGAAACAAAAATGACAAAAACGATATTTGATCGTGTTAAGAATATATTCATTTATTTTACCCATAATATTTAATTACAATAATTTTTTGTTGAAAAACAGTTTTTTCCCCCTTTTCTGAGAAATTTAATTTTTCGGATTATGTCATTTTTGAAGTAAGAAAATAATATATTTTAGAAAACGCTTAGTTCCGTTAGAAAAAAATGTAGAATGTAGTATAGTATTGTTTTTATCACAGTCTTTTGCGTCAACGTCTTTACGTCGACTTAAAATACCTCTTTGACCCTGAGAGGACCGTTATTAGTCTATAAGTGACTAAAAAGTAGCGTAACGGCGCGTGGGAATGCGCGGCAGCTCGAAGGTCCCCGATTGTCATTAAAAACCCATTATCGGACCGACGATAAAGGCCGCGAACAGATTTCGAGGAGATAGTTCTTATTGTGCTCGTTCACGGCCATCTCGACACATCTCGTAAGGATATCTCTTTCATTTACGTAACCGCGTAATCTTCTATCTCTATACTTTTAAAAAAGAATTATAGAAATAACAGAAATCAAAATCGTAAAAATAACAGAATGAACAGAAATAACTAAAATAATAAAAATAATAGAATGATATACATAAAATATAGGACTCCCTTTCGTCAACGTTCAAACCATGTTTAAAGTACCAGTTCTCGTCCGATCACTGAAGTCAAGTAACATTGGGCACGGTTAGTACTTGGATGGGTGACCGCTTGGGAATACCGTGTAATGTTGACAATCTTTTTACATTTTTTTTTAAATATAATTTTGATTCCTTGGATGCAACTAATGCGTTCTGACTTGACATCAAAGTGACGTTTTTACAATTCTTCGAAAATCTCACAAATTCTTCGTATTATCATATTATTTTAATTTAAATTGCGACATACATAATCCCATGATAACATAAAAACTACTATTCTTTGGAAAAAACAGTTATTTATACGAAAATTATAATATATATGTTGATTTTTTGGTTTGGATTTATCAATATCATTGTACGTAATTTTTATTCGGCTCATTCAGACTATTAAATTAACACCAATTAGTCAAGTATGACTGCATGCAATTTCTTTATACGCGTTATTATTCATGCGCTACATATTCCAATAATTCAAAATGTTTTGACCGATGATTCGATTGTCTCACTTTTGTGTGAGAAAAATAAAGCTAATAAGAGAATGGAGAAGGAAAGGCACGGTTTTGTGGAAGACAGAGAAGTAGCACGACGTAGAATTATGAGTGAATACAAAGAAACAAGAAAAAGAAAGCAGACGTGTTCAGAGCAACGACCACCTGAGCCAACAATAGTCTCTCGTTTAATCCACTTGATGCACTGCCGCACCATTATTAACTTTTTTATACGACTTCGCAGCTGCGCTTGAGCACACCGAACGAAAAAATTCATTAGCGCAGGAATATAACCGGGGATTACAAGTTATTCTAGGAAATCCATCGGATGCAGATAAGAACCGTCGCTCGAACAGCGATAAGAGACTCCGCACCCGAGATTAATCTCTCTTAGCAGCGACATTAATGCTCCGAAATAAAATTTCTGCAAAAGCAAAGTTTATACGAATAAAATTTCAGTGGAAAAAACGCTCGTTTTGTCCAAATCATTTTTAATTAATTTTATTATCTTAATTTGATAATAATTAGATTGAATTTGATAATTTTATTATTTTATTTAAAAAAATTACTTCAATAATATAATTTGTCTTTTAAAGAACTTGTTTCTCATAAAGGATGATTTTAGCTGTTCATTAAATTTTAACCTCTGGAGCTCACGATGGATTTATTGAATCTATTCAATTATAAATCTTATTGTCAAACATTAAATTTTCTTTATGTTTTTTATATGAGTTATGTCACTTTAGCTCTTTAAAATTAATTAATGCTTTTTAACTAACATAAATTAAACGGATCTTCAACAAATTCAATGTCAATAACTGTGTTAGAGATTTTGAGATTTTGGCGTCAACTCAGAGAGTTAATAATCCTGAAATGCTCGAACAGCCGAGCGATTCATCTCAAAATTCACGCTCGTCTCCAATTCCGCCTGTATATTCTCATATATTCGTTCCGCGACTCTTTGATGCCTCCGACAGATCCCAAACGTCATATCTTCGACGCAACAAGACGATATATAACGGTAGAAAATGGTACGACGGAAATCTCATCGTGTTAAATCTCGTGGTAATCTGGCAGGACGCGCAATTCTTGGCACAGCTAAATCCGCGTACAATGTTGCAGTCGTTGCAGATGATCGTGATTTATAATCGCGCGTTTAATGATACATGCATCTAAAACGCATCCGTCCAGACGATAGAGATAGGAAGCTAAAATTAAGTCGGGGGATGCCCAAAACTCATCATCAGGATGTGATGTGCACATTGTAATATCAATGCTGACAGATAAATGCAGCATGAAATAACGACAGAGGATGACACTAGTAGTTGTATGCGACGCTCGCAATATATCATAATGTTATCTGTATTTATCTCATATATTAGCTGTTTATTCAAAAATATGCATATTTCAGAAAATATTAAGTATTTTAGAAAATTGTAATATTATACAATTATTTATAATATTTAAAATCGCTTAACAATATATATTATTCTCTTATAAATAATAATTAATATTATCTATTAGTAATATTAATTATTTACAGGATTTTAATACTGCTAAATAATGTTAAATATTATAAACTTTTATTATTAGGATTTTCGAAAATATTTAATATATTTTTAAAAGAAATAATTCTTTTTTTAAGCGTAAATTCCTCGTTGATTCTACGAATCATTTTTTCCTCTATATAAAATAAAATATTTTCGGCTACATTTCTCTCGATAAAATACTTTCGATAATTTTCGCATGATGAACAAGCGAATTGTATTTGTGAGTATTTCGAGACTCGAGACATCGACAGCATACAGCCGTCGAAATCGACGCAGGCTAACAGAGCGCTATATCGTCGACTCGAGAATTGAGCTTACGCGAGTTTAATTCGATCTGGCAGGCCTTGCGGGGTACACCCGGACTATCCGAGCACATGCACCGGCCACGTGTCCGCCTGGCTCTGGCTGACCACCTGCGACAGCCGGGAAGATCTTTGTCGCGAAACGCACGCTCTCGTCACGTCGCGACGCTCGTATGCACCCGCATACACGGACATCCGTCCATGGTTGGCACACCGACAACGCGCGCGTCGCGTCCGCGTCTCGAATTCCAAGGAAAACAACGCGCGTACCGTGCCAATTCGCCGGAGAGGAGACACCGCTGCGCGCGCGGCGTCGAAGTCGAACGCGCCACGAATAGAGCACCACCTCGCACGCATCTAACGAAACGAGTGGAAACGAGCGAGATCGAGGGAGCGAGGTCCGCGAAATCCCGCGAGATTCCGCCGAGTTAAATCCGTCCTCTCGTTAACTTCTTCCCACGTCGCGCGCGTGAGAAAGGAATAGATCCGAGATACGTAAACATTTTCCTTAATTGATTTAACAAATCGAGTTGCTTACAAGGGAACACAACCAAGTGAATCTCTCCGATTTAAATAAGCTTTTAGTATGTTGTTCTATGGACAAAAATAAGAGACATCCTCCCTTGAAAAAAATCAGTTTTTTTCTTTCAGATTGAATTTCGTCGAATATCGAAATTGTAAGAGATAGAAAAACAATTTCAGAATGAAAATTGAATGGCTGCAAAAGTACTTTAGAACTATAAAAAAATAAACAAATATTTTTTTTAATTATTGTATAAATATATTTTTTAATTATTATAACAATATTTATAATAAAAATTTGACACCGGATCGTAAAATTACCGCATATCGGATATCGGATATTTGGACAGAATGTAACATTGGATATCCGAGAAGGCAATTTCTTCAAGTCGGATATCAAATATTTTCTGGATGTTCGATCGAATTTCCAAGAAAGTGTCTTCTAAAAAAAAAGAAGGGAAAAAGATGATAATTTTGCAACAATGTATAAGATATTATAATATCATGAATATGTACACTAATTTCTAGAAAATTTGTATAAGAAAAAAAATCAACAATTTGATATCAAATTTCAACTGGATATATTCCCGAATACTAATGATATACGATTATCTAGTCAAATAGTAAAAAAATGCCGGATACCGGATATTTTCCGGATATTCAGTGCATCCCTAATAAAAATTATTTATTTGAGAAAGAAAAAAATGTTTTTATTGTAGTTCTAAAGTACTCTTAATGCCATTCAATTTTCATTCTGCAAATTTTTTTCTATCTCTTACAGTTTCGACGAAATTCAATCTGAAAAAAAAAAAACCGATTTTTTTTCAAAGGAGGATTTCATCTCCTTAATGTGCGACTCAGCACATATAAAAAAATACATGTCTCCTGTTTTTGTTCATAGAACAACATACTAAAAGCTCATTTAAATTGAAGAAATTCATTTGGTTGTGTTCCCTTATTAGTTAACTTGTGTGTATATTTTCTTATTACCAAATTGTTATCAATTTAATCAATCTACTCTAATATGACTAAAAGATTTATACATGATGTAACTAATTAGCATTAGTAGTTATAATTAGTAATTATAATATCAATTATAATGATAATTATAATTATATTGTATAAATACATTTATAATTATCATGAATTATATAATAATATAATTATCATATTTTTTTATCTTTTTCTATCGATTATATGCTAATGTATACAGGTGTATATATTTTTCATGTTGAGAGATTTAAACGAAGTGCCGTTGTAAAAGAAAAAGGGAAATCCCAGATACGTCACGATCGATATCTTTTTCTCTTTCTCTCTCCTCTCTTTCTCTTTCACTCAAATACTCTCTCTTTCTTCATTGCTTACGTTTCCTCCCGCTGACAAACAGCACGAAATCCGCGTCGACCGCCTTTTCCTGCCCGAGATATGGCCCTATCCCGATGCGTGACTAATCGTGACAAAAGTCTGACATCCGTACGTTTTGTGTATCTTTCTCAACAGTGTCGCCAACAAACGCTCCTGAAAATTCGCTAGATTCCTTCTCGTTCGCAGAGGATTTCAATTTCGTCGAATCTCTGTGATTTTCCGGCAACAATTTCGGAGATTTGAGATTTCAATGTTTCAAAATTTGAATATCCATTTCTATGCCTTTTCAAAGCTCAATAACACATTTCAGCAAATTCTCTCCAAAGTGCGAAGATTTTTTCGCATTGAACATGATGCCAATGACAGAATTTGCGTAGCACATCAAGATTTTGAGTTAAAAATGACGTTTTTTTTAATTACTTTGAATACTTTTTACGGGCAAACAAAAACTTATTTTTAAATAAAGTCTACGGCATCTAAAAGTATAATTCGATAGCTTCCAAATGAATTTTAATTTTTTCGAAATACGACTTAATTTCATCAAGTTATGTTTGAATATTAAATCTTCTATATAATTACATCATAGTCCACTTTAAAAAAATCAATTTTTCTCTTCAAAGTGTCATAAAGAAAAATCTTTTTATGCTGAACACGAATGCTGTTGATAGAAATTTGCAACAAGATACAAAAATAGTGATTTTTTTGTCAAACTATATAATATATCCAATATTAACCTTTCGTTGACACCCCTCTTTTTTCGATCGCTTTTTTGACACACTGGATGACTCACATCTAAAGCAATGTTTAAACAATTAACATTCTTATTTAAAAACTCCAATCAATATGAAAAAAATTATGGATAAATAGTTTTTGATTGAAATTTCATTACAGTTTTTGTGAAAGTAATTCTTGAATTCAATGAAAAAACGAGTAAAATCTTTGAAAAATTATAACTTTTAAAAAATTCAATATTAAAAGTTAAAAATTTACAGAATTGTTGTTCAGATATGATACTTTGAAAAAAAAATTAGTTCGTAAAAAATTAGTTTGGATAAAGTGTATTTATTTTGCATATTGAATGTAGGCTATTTTGAGAATTGAAAAAGCAGAGATATTTTTATAAACATTTTTGTTCTATAAAATAAAAGAAAATTGAGTTTCAGAGAGTTAAAATAATTTTGTGGGTAGTTCACATCCAGTATGTTAACGAAAAGTTAAGAATCCTTATTTTAGATCGCATATGGGAGAACACAATCAATACTAGAAATTAAAATGCCTATAACGATCGAAGCTGGATCTTCATTGCTTAGATAATTTAATACCTTGAATTACTATATATATTTGCATATATCATATTGTAGTCTTTCGAACTGCGAACTGCGCCGAATTGTTTTGTCCAGACTATAAACGCAATTAAACTACTACAATATATAATATAGCCTCACGTGATACACGTGTGAAACAACAAGAGGACTCGATATCAGTCGTGTTTCGCTTGCACGCCACTCGTGAGATATCTCTACGCGCGCTAACTCGCTAATTACTAATCAGCGTGCCAAACGTGCACGCGTACGAGCGTAATGACGGAGTGCATGAGTGCTCCGGCAGGCACGGAGAACACAAACGGTTCCTTTTTCTTTCTTTCTTTTTTCCCTCTCGGCCTAAATAATAGCGTGCGCGCGGCGAGTGACTGAGCCCCGCCTCCACCGCTTTACTCGTTAAGATTAACGACTATCCGACGAGTGCCAAGAGCGCGAGAAACCAGGAGACACCGAAAGGAGAATTCGAAGTTGAGAGAAATCCCTCGCGCCTCCACGACAACGGCCCTTTTCCTTGCGTGCCATCCACTCCCTTTCTGCAAGCCATTTCGTGAATCTTTTACAAAAATACACGTTTTCCGCGAAGAAATAATTCCGCGTTAGAATTTCGATCGATTTTAAAATGAGTTACATAGAAAAAATGATGCATTTAACAGCATTATCCAATAGAAATTTAAAATTGAAAATAATATTTATTTAATAATACAGTATCAACGAAACAAGTAAAAATTTTATTAAAACAAGAACATGGACGTATTTACTTCATTAATATTATGAATTAGCAAGATTTTCCTTTACAATCAGTTATTACATCATAATTGCATTTTAAAATTAAAATTATATAATTTTAATGATTCAAAATATTCAAGCTTATTTTCTGGAAAACTTTTTTTTTTTACTTGTGTGTTGTAATCATAGACATAATTGATATAGACTGCATTCCTTGTTCTTAGCTTTCATGCTCCATTAGAAAGAATCGATACTTTAAAGAGAGAGAGAGAGAAAGAGAGAAAGCAATGCTTAAAAATACGCTATCTCATTTTTTCTAAATCGATAGATAACAATTTTATGATAGGGATGCGTATTCTTATTACATTCGTAGTTGTAGCAAATGAGCGATAATACCAATGATACGACAATATATCTTAGGCCAGTAAGATATTGCATATGTATAGTTTGTATAATAATTCAAAAATATTATTTTGCTCAAATATTTAATATAAAAAAATAGATAAATAAATAGATAAATAAATATAGATAAATTGATAAATAAATTGATAAATAAATATAGACAAATTGAAGTTTTATTTCTTTTTTATTATCAGCGATAAAACACGAGGTTATTGTACTTCCGTCGTTAAACTCCATATAATATCTCGTGAAACTCCTCTAAAATATAACACAAATATCTTTCGAGTATCTAGAATCGCATGCATGACAATTATTAAAAATTTCCCGTAAGATTTCCGATAACTTTCGCTCGTTCTCCGAAATTCGCTGTCGCCAGCTTTCTAAGTTATCATATCCGACGCGACACCGCGCATTTTTGAATGTCCGGTCGTGCTACTTTTACAAACCTGCATCGTGGCCAGTAGGCAGGATCATAAACCTCACAAGGATATCGCGAACGCGACTCGGCTTTATTTCGGTCGTCCCGAAAATCAACCATGGATTCGTGGAAGGAGAACTGGTCGTTTCGAAATCCGCCACTGTGCCGTACCGGATAAAGAAACTGGTCCATGCAGCGGCCACAACGACGACGCAGAGAGGAGTCGTTCGGTGGTGCTTGGCCGTCGTCCAAGACTCGTGATGCCCGTGGATTTATCGCGAGGAAATCCTGACTGCTGACGCGTGCAAACAACTTGCGCGGAAACGAGCATTGGCCAACATAAAGGTCGTTCTACAATCTGCTCTTTACCAATTCGTCGCCCGATCGAATAATTTTAATTAATTAATTTGTAAGCGATTCCTTGTTTCTCTCTCTGCAATTAAAATTAGAAAAGATGAAACCGAGAAGATAAGTAAAATAACTGTGCCCAATACGACTTACACTGAGAAAAAAAAATACTAAATTTTAATAAATATTTCTTTGAATAGTACTAGCCAAATATTTTCTAAATATAAACATATATTTATCAATCATTAAACAATTATAATTCGAAATTAGATCGACGAGAATAAATCAAGAGAAATAATCCTTTTAGTAAGAATTTTTTTCAAAATAATTTTAGGGCTTAATAATAATTAATACAAATTTTTACAAATACATTTTTTTAATTTTACAAATTGCTAATTTGAAACGTCATTCTAGCGACTTCGATTTTAAGACAAACCAAATCGACAGTTTATAGATTGAAAGTATTTAATATTAATTTAACGGAAAGAGAACAGAAATAGTGATTATCGCGTATGAAACGGACTTGAGTTCACAAGCAACGAGAACGATAAGAAACCACTTGGGGATTGTCGCGCGCGGCTGATTAACGCGGGAGAAGGCAGCACGTCTCTGACCTGGATTTCGTTTCTTCCAACGCGCGATTAACAGGCAGACGTTACGCCGTGCACTCGCTTTCTAGCGCCCGCGTTTCACGGCGGGGAGATCGAAAACGCGAGTGGTGAACGTGATTTTTCCGACTTGCGTAATATTGCTGATCGCGATAGGGATCTAGAAATCACTGATCTTCTTATCAAGTTATTTCCAAATCTCAAATAATACTCGCGAATACTGAAAAAAATCTGATAATAATAATCAAGTTTAAATGATGATTACTAAAATTTTGATGTAATTTCAATCAAATATTTGGTTAACGATCCGGAAATGACGTCAGACTATTATCAATTATATGCTATTCATAATAGTTTGGCGTAAAAAATGGCGAACACTTTTTTATATTAAATTTTCGTTTATCTATCTAGTGCAGTTTGTTAAGCAAAACAATATATATAATAACACTAGTTTTACATACATATAAATTATCATTCAAAAAAGTTGAAACCTGTCCTCGAATTTAATTTAAAAAATTTGGTAGCATTATATTAAATGGTGCTTAAACAAAATACATTTGGTAGCTGTTATTAAACTTTTTTCTCAGTATAGAAAGAACAAAGTAAAGCCAGTATTTTTGAAATCAAAGCGATATTTTAATTTTAAACTCAAGTAAAATAAAAATTTCGCATGAAAGCAGAGCTTGCGGAATGCTTCAAAGTGTTCCTCTTGAACGAATAAGCCTGGTCTCGCCGACAATGGCGCTTCTACTCGTATATCGGAGCGACACAGGGTATAAAAACGATGTCAGCGGCAAGGAGGCCGAAGAGGGACCGTGTTCGACGAGCTATTTGACCCCGAGGGGTTACGCGTTGCGTATATAACGATCGCGGCGCACATGCGGGGATACAGATGCACACGCATACACACACACACACACACACACACACACACACAAAACACACACACACACACACACACACACACACAACACACACACACACATACGTACACATACTACGTCCATCGGATTCTGGATCCTTCCGCGCTTAAGTGCCGCACACGTGCAAGAACTGCCAACGCATCACGTGCGTACGAAAGAATGTCGGCGATTATGCCAGCCCGATATCTCGCGGTCGGTCGGTCGGTCGGTCGCTCGGTCGGCCGGCTCGCTTCTGCGAATTCGCCTTGCAAAATTACGATGGAACAAATTCGCGCGCGCTCATCTCGGCTGCCAAAACGATCGTCCCGCCGAGCAGAAATTACGAGCGATCGTTAAAGCAGCGTTGGCGGTATGGTATCAATATTGCAACAATGTGGACTCGAGAAGAAATAGTTGAGATATGAAAGGAGTAGGAAATTCAGCGATTTAAATAGAACGCACATAAATTGAACTCTGTACAAGAGCAAGATGGTTTATTTTAGACAGAACAAGCTTTATTTTAGACAGTATTTTAGATGTATAAAAGATAGAAGACGGGAAAGACGGGAAGTATTTAGAAAAGTTGATATTAAACTACACGGAAAAAATGATTTTGCTGAAGTATATCTGTAAATTTAGTTGTATTATATTTATATTTTCAATCGATTATAGAATACAATAGTATTTATTATTCGCTATCAATTTTTTAATACAAAATTAAAAATATTGACTCTTATGCCTTTTAATATATTTATTGTTTAAATTTGGCTGAATACAGATCTGAAAATAATTTGGTTTAATCATCAAAATAATTATGTAAAATCCAATGTGGAATTCATCTCAATCATAATAAGCAATGCTGCAAAAAAATTTGATATTCTAGCAACCAGCTTAAACGTTCTATATAATTATTTTCATAGTTTAATAAAATTATTTTTAGATTTCTATTTAATTAAATTTGTAGATATACTTCAATAGAACCATTTTTTCTGTATAGATATTTATCGAAGAATTTCTAAACGACAGAAAAAAGCAATGTTTAAAACGTGAC
>Ga0157364_1000786_pt1 | contig 24084 bp, 10 predicted proteins | sample AttsexASBM2_FD_111476 | JGI IMG/M metagenome (GOLD analysis project Ga0157364, IMG submission 111476) | Fungus gardens microbial communities from leaf cutter ant in Ribeirão Preto, State of São Paulo, Brazil - Atta sexdens ASBM2 | ecosystem: Host-associated > Fungi > Mycelium > Unclassified ...
ATTAAGGTTTATCAAGACTGTCTAGACAAAGTAAAATCGTTGGAAAATAAATTAACAATAGAAAAAAAAATTTCGTATCAGAAACGTGTTACAGCAAACAGCGCTTGCAGAGGATGAAAATGTCGTAAAAGAGCTAATGGAAGAATGCTAAATAAAAACATTGGTATAAGCAGTTGAAAATAATATATAAAAGATGCTTCTCCATTATTGAAAAACTCGAGCGTATCGAGTATTCACGCAGAAATAAGGGTATTCATCGATTACACCAGGCGCTTCGTGAAATGAATTACGAAGAGATTTTTCCGATCCTGCCGCTTTAAAAACGGATAGATATGACGCGTGGATGATTAAATTCCTCTCTAATTGTGTTTTCTCTGTTCATGTATACGCGATAAAAATGATTATTCTCGCAACGCGATTACCAATTAGCGCTAATAAGGTTTCATGTGCAGTACAGAGAAGACGATATAGCTACTGCAGCATTAATAGAGAATTATCCCGAATATACTGCTACAGAGATAACATTATTTCGTGAAGACGCAAAGTGAAAGAAGTAGAAGGTGAGCGTCGCTTATTTTAAGAGCTCGTAAAATTTCCACTTCGAATCCGACGAGAACGCTCGCATTAGAAAATAGTTTTCACACGTTTATTATCTTCATTTCCTCATTTGCGAGGTTACGTCTTTTCCTTGCTCACGTTTCAATGATGGTGTTATTAAATTCCTTTCAATAGTTCGTTTTTCGCATGAATGAACATTATTCATTGAAGATTTATTCTCGCATCTTCCATTGAGATGCACTGTTTCACGTTTATCGATTCTCAACAATAGAGCGAGCTGGACTTGTTTGAGTTTATAAATTCAAAATAATAGCTCAAAATATATAATAGGCGCATAGTCGCGCTATTTATGAATATATTACATTTGCGTTTTATAAATATTTAAACAATAACGCGGAACTCTGGCAATTCCGCACGAGAGATGTGCCCCATGCGGAATCATTTTTTACACAGCAGTGTCGAAAAAACTACTATTCAGCGGGATTCTTTATACAAAATATTGCTCAAGAGATCGAGGTTGTAATGCTAGGAATAACTAATAATAAGAGTTGACAAATGGTTGCAACCGCAATTTATCAATATCAAAAGTAGACAAACCTTTATCGAGCTTGTTGGTGCGTTCGATAGTGTCCATTGAATAAATGCCGAAAATATCGGTGGTACGGCAATACGATTTGAAATGTACTTTGCTAGGACGATTTTATGGGGGTGGAAGCGAAAACTTTTCTCGCGCGATTCGTGAATAAATGATGTGATGAAACCTTGAAAGGTTACGCCGGGTGGCGTACGTATAGAAACATGTCAAAAGTAATGGTCGGCATCTGTCAAGCGGCGACGGTGTCGAACGTCGCCTGTTAAAAGGAACGGACTGAATAAACGGCGACGACCACGTCATGTCCCGTGATTTTAAATATCATTCGCGTCGGTGCTCGTGACAATGCACCATTTACATTGCCGTCGTTGCGTCTTCATGCGAAGCGTCAGGGAACGAAAGAAAAATAAGTAGATATTTTCAATTCGGCGATATCTATCGCAGGAACGGAAGAGATTTCACGTTTATAGAATTTTTCTCCTTCTCGGATATTACGTCAGTACAGCTTGACAAAATAACAAAAGCGATTCATGCGCACTTATTCTTGGAGGTAGACAATATTGCTTCAACTCGTTACAGCCTGCAGCTAAATTGCTAGTTAAAAGTTGTTTTAAGCTTAGAAACTTCAAACTAATGCACACCAATGATTTGGAATTTGGAATTATAATGTTATCATAGATGCAATATATAATATTTTCAATCTCGCCGATATTAAAATTAGCCTGTTCAAAACTTAATTTGCGAAAGTGCTACACACTTCCATCTTTCTAATACAGCTCGTTGAACGAACGTGTCGAACAAACAGAGAATAAAAAAAGACATATATTGAAAACTATATTGAAAAAATGGTTTTGCTGAAATATCTAAAAATTTAGCTAAATACAAATCTGAAAATAATTTTATTAAACTATCAAAATAATTACATAGAATGTTTAAACACTGATGACAATACTGCAAAACTGCTTTTTAAGTTTCCAGCAATCAGTTTAAGCGTCCTACATAATTATTTTTATGCCAAACAAAATTATTTTTAAATCTCTGCATCCTAAATCTTTAGATACTTCATCAAAATCGTTCTTTCTCTTTGTTAAATAGAATTTTAGTGTCTATTCTTTTTTCTTTTGAGCTCAATGAAATGATGGACAAAAGAAAGCGTTTAGCTCGCAAGCTAAGTTTTAAACAAACTTACATTAAAACATTGAACAACTCAATGTTCTAAATATTTTTTTATATTTTATTGTTCGTATCGCGTTAGAAAGAAATAGATTATTATGTGTATTTATATAATTGTGTATTTATATAATTGACTCTACCTGCCTCACAGTAGAAACGCAAATCGAGAAGTAATATGGAGGTATAATATCAACAGCATCATTGATCACGCAATTAACGAGCGATATGAGCATCACGATGACAAGAGGATTGGCGGTAACGATGCAACTGCGACAACTGCCATACATGACGTAGGCAGTGACACGATCACATTTTTCCCAATATGAGAGTTGTCGATTTGACAATCTATCGCGACATTTTAGTGGTCCTTCTATGATCGCATCATAATTATTAATCGAAATCAATCGCATTCTTATGAAATCGTAACATGTAACGACAAATATATCGATAGGTCAGAGATAATTGCCATTATATTATATGCGTTAATACAACTCGCTTCTTTACATATAATTAGCAAGAGAATTCGAAAGTGTACTGAAAAAAATTTCTGATTGAAAATAGACGAATCAGAATTACCATGTAATCCAATGAGACTATTTTTTTCAGTGCTATTCATTAATTATAATTATAATAGGAAATAAACATCCAATTATGATGAAATAAAACTATATTTAATACATCCCTTCTACAATACATTCATAATTAAAATAATGTTTTAGTACCAATCAATTCCATCTCTGCATTCCATTACATTTATTCCCTTTGTCTATTGTCGAGTTCACGGATTTCCTTAATACGCCTGAGTTGTACACTAATCGTGACTATATTCGGGATTTTGACAAGCGAGCGAATGAAACTTCCACGTGGTAGGAGAGACCGATTGATTGGCTCCTCTCAAACATCTCGCGTGTGTTTGCGAATTTCGCGCATACTGAGTAATCTTGATGTGAGTTCTACCGGAAGGAAGCGTCTTGTCTTCGAAGGCACGGAGCAGCCGGTTTCCAATTAAGGTCTGATTACAGTAAATATACGCCAACGTGACGAGAGCAATGCTGGCGCGGCGTCCTGGCAGCTGCGAGGGGAAGTCGTTTGAAACGAGAAGATTGTTAGAAGAAGCGTAATCGCGCATAATGCTACACACACGTCTTGTTTATTTCGCATACTTATTTGTGATTATACTGGATATACCTGAACTTGGCACTAGTCTACAGGAACAATTACTTTTAATCGAATGATTGATTTAAGCATCTTTCGATTTCGCATCAAGCATGTGATGGAGAAAACTTCACAAGTTTATTTCTACATGTATTTTATGGATAAATTTGCTGTGTGAAGAAAGAGAGAGAGATTGAACTGAATCGCCATTTATTTGACACGAACATATAGTTCCCTCGAGCGCTTATCAAATATAAAAAATATTTAAAAAATAATATATTATAAAAACCCCGAAAAACTATAATGACAAAATGTGTTCTCAAAATAGTAAGAATAGAGAAAAAAGTAAGATACATACACTCAGTATAAGAATCTTAAATAGAGTTGAGATACTATAAGAAAGAAAAAATTTATGTAACTTAAATAAGGATCACTTCTATGCACTATAACTAATCAACAAATTTTTTAACATCAAGAGACAAACACGACATCCAGCGTAACAAATCAAGATAAAAGAACGAGCGCGAGAGGAGAGAACATGAATTTCCTCGAGTAACGCAATTGCATTACGCACGCGCGCACATGAATGAGCGTAACTTCATCTTACGCATTCCGCGCGCTGTAGGTAATGTGTCCATCCTATAATCCGATTGAATTTTGCATCACGTCGCATAGCTTTGATTTTCGTTACAAGCCCATTCCCCTTTGATCCCCCTCGAAACAGCGGCGTAACGAACGGATTAACCCAACTTAATGCAAAATTGACAAAGGCGCGAGCTTAAACTATTATCGAGAGCCGCGGGGTATTCGATCTCTTTACCGCTTTATTGCACATTACACATCCAACGCAATATCAATCACATTCTCTCTCTCTCTCTCTCTCTCTCTCTCTCTCGCCTTCTCTCCCTACACGACAACGATTACTACGCTGCACTAGCGAGCGCACAATCCCTTGTGTAACAACGTTACAAAGTGATCTGCGACACGAGAGCACGATTCACACGAACATTCGGCATCTATGAGTGAGGCATATTTTCCTGGCGTATATGGGTTAATCGATTTCCGAACAACACCGTACATATCGCGTGCGCGTCTGTACTATCGTGTCCCATAACTGGCGCTTTTATTTTCATTTTTATTCCAATCGTCGATGATAAAGTGTATCTCTATCGGTGGAGAGACGCGATATACCCGATGCGATCCGCGCTACCGCTTCGTTTAATAACTACTCCTAATTCGTTCGCTTTAACAGTCTCAGCTGAGATTTATGACGTGCGGTCACAGACCAAGGAGCGTATATTCCGGAAGCTATCGTTGGTACATACAACGCATACAAATGTAGCATTGACAAATAGATCTATGCTGTCTAGAATACTTCGTGAGTACGCAAGTATATGTACTTTCGTCAGATTGCTTTCGTATATTGTATACTATATGTGCGTATGTATACATAAATATCTGAGTGAGAGATAAGAGATATATTTTCAAATTCATTTGGTAATATTAAAGTCCAGCCGGCTAAAATGTAACCGCAGAATTCAAATTTATGGAATATAGATGAAAATACAACCGCAAGCTTCGAAATTAGCCGGTACAGGATGACCCAAACGTAAAATAATCAACATTGTTTGGAGGGAAAAGTAATGTTTAATCGTAATGCGATATAAAATTGATCTCATTATTTCGGGAGGGTGATCTCTTCGAAAAATTATATTGCACTTCTCTTTCTCTCTATCACTCTCATTTGTACCTCCAGAATTGATACTCGACGTTGGATCGACGCGAGTAATAACATTTGCATGCGCCACGCGAGCGTTGCGCGTGAACGAGAAAACGTAACTAAATTACAAAGTTTATGCCCCTGCATTTTCCAGGACACGGGACAAATTGCTACGCCAAAACGTGTTACTGTTGTGAAAGTGAATTAACATTTTTGGACTTTTCTTGTCTCTCAAACCGTATACAATGGTTGGACGATTTGCGGCAGCGATTAACTCAAGTTTGACGCATTCTGCACGATGTATTTCTATTTTTCCATTACATCGGCTTGCGATTTCCATCAAAACGTATTTTTCAAGCCCAAACATGCAACTTTGAAACTTTGAGATAATTATGTTTCTTTCGCTTTTGAAGTGTGAGACAATTACATTTTTTATTTGTAATAATTCTGTTTAATAAATTGACGAATGTTAAAATTCTATACGCGCACTTTCTCGCCGCAGGGAAGAGACGCATTGTATAATTTTCTTCCGTTCGAAAGGCGCACAAAACCACGTCACGCGGAAATCTATCGCGCCTGGGAATCATCACGTGCGTGTTTCCTCTCGCTAGTGTTTAACTGCGCACGTCGTTTGCATACATCGCCAAAATTGATACCCGGTGGTACAATTTATTCAGATACATATGCGTATATTCGCGCTTAACGTCGACTAATGATATTCGCCATGCGTGCGTACGCGCATGGACTGTAAACATCGGAAATATAATGTACATCTACAAATATCTGTCTTGTGTTAGTTGATTTAATATTTCAGATTTCAAATTCATATACCTTAAATCTTGCTCTCTCTCTCTCCCTCTCTTCCCCTCCCTCTCTCTCTCTCTCTCTCTCTCTCTCTCATATGTTATTTACAGTCCGATTTACATAAGACACAGAGAACGCGAGTCGCAGGTCGCAAGACTAGAAACTAATCTAATTATAATAGGTTGCAGGATGCAGTACGCAGGATACAGGAAGTTGAATGAATTTCAACTTTCGCATCCTGCATTCTGCGATCCTACGTATTGCGGCCTATACTATAATCTGAAATACGTTATTTGCGGCCTGCGTGCTATATAGATTAGGTTTAAGTAAAATCTCTTGTATTTACTTTCACATTTACAGCGCGCGACGTGTACGAGAGAAATAAATAATACAAATATTTTAAACTGCAGTCGCATGAATTCTGCATATCAGAAACAGAAGTACTATTATCTATTCCAGATATATTAGTAAACGATAATCATTATCATATAATGCATAACTATGTGCGCACACAAAGCTCGCAAATGTGCGATTCAATATCGATTCACGGACCAATCGCAAACAAATATTAATTAACCTAAAACCTTAAATGTTTACTCATGTAAAGAGAAAAATGATACACATGCATGCACGTAACTGCGAGTAGTTATCCTATTGTCGTATTCGTAATGTCTACATAGACATCTGCCCATATGGGCATTTCCCTGGACGAGTATTCGATGGTTATATGGTTCTACATGTATATTCGCTTAACGTCAGCTAATGATCCGTGTCTGCATATATACATCAAGTATAATATGTACATACACACGCATAAACATCTATAGAGAGAGAGAGAGAGAGAGAGAGAGAGAGGGGGGGGAGGGGGAAACATGTTATAATGGAAGCTGCTGATCTATATGTATCATGCATGATAGTTTGGCTTTAATATTCGATCCAAAAGTAAACTAATTATATGTATGACATTTCTAGCATATCATGCGTAATACGATTTAATGTTCAATTAGTGAAATTAGTTTCGAAGTAAGTAATAAAATATAAGAGTTCGGGTTATATACCGCGGAAAAGTTTTCAGCTGTGAGACTGTTAAAAGACATCTCCGCTTTACTTTCCTGTCTCAATTCCTGTTTTCCTAAAGAGGTTGTGCCTATTTGCGTAGGGAAAACAGTAGAAAAGTCTGCGTTCTGCTATTCGCAGTGACTTCTTCTGCAAATTTAATGTAAAGAGCGAGAATAACAAACGGAGATTCTTTCTGACTTAACAACGTTATCACAAAACGGAGTGAATAAGCGTGTCTGACATGGTAATTGCTTAATTACGTATGTAATTATACATGTGCCGACATGATATCAATCACGATATAAGCAGATAAGATAGTGTGGGAAATGTTCACATGGGACGGCAGATAACAGCATTATTGCCATTATTCTTGTCGTCTTTCGGATACATGGCAAAATTGGTCAAAGTTCTTGGCAATTTAGGATTCGAAAATAGCCTGTCGAACATTCATCGTTTCGATATTTCACGATAGTTCACGAAAAAGATGTTACGATCAAAAGTCACCCCTGTCAACACATTTTTTGGTTATGAAAATTGTAATACGATTGTGATATAAGGTTGGCATATTTTAACGGCTATGGCTACAAGGGATGACCATCTTACGATTATCAAATGTATTAATGGGCGAAAATTATCATTATTTCTGGTTGTAACAACTGCAGCATTTTTTCCATGTTGTGATTTTAATTGTTTTTTTCATCTTGATGAAAGAATCTTTGCGTACGTTATCTTGAATCTATATTCATAATATTCATTGTTTTCATTCATAATATTCAATTTTTCACATATCTTTCCTTCGGCTAAAATATATATTTTTTTTCACTCAGAAAAATTGCGCCGTTAAAAGCACCCCATAAATCAAATTTATAAACAATAACATTGTTCAAAATTATATATTATTTTTCCGGTCTAATAAGTCGATTCCTAACTTTCTACATATATTCCCATGAATATAAATGAATATTGTCGAACTTTGTGAAAATATAGATCTAAAATGGAATTTTGCGACGCGATTCTATAGACGCTATCAAAATTTAATTTCCGGTTGGTAGAAGTGGCGCTGAGGAACATCGAAAAATTTTCACACATCCGCACATGGGAAATTGTCATATGTGGAAGCGGATGTAGGACCGTTATTGTCGACCTTGTTATCGTTTTCTTCGAATATGCGGGAGATGCATGCTTATGCCGGTATAATTTATCCTGTCGCAAAATTATCCCGGGACAGACGTCTCTTCACTTCTGTTTCTGAATGATCTAAACCGTGCACGACAGCCACGGTTTCCTCCGTCAAAATAATTGGAAATCCGAGTCCGTACGATCGATACGACCAAGCGACTGTCATTGTAGCGGTACGTTGAAATGAACAGCCCTATGTACAAATTCAGCCATACGTTGTTTCGTTTAAATAAAACTCGTAACAAATGTTTTAATCGGCTTTAGGATGGCATATTGAAACGCTTTTCGCTTTTATCAGCTAGAAATTTCTTTTTTTATGTTATCGCTTAATTAAAATGATTTTGTGGTAACGTCGAAGATCGTATAAAATAAATAGAAGTGTTATATTGTTATATTGTTTTATTTTTTTGATATGAATAAATAAATAATATGCGTAACTGAAGACATTATAGTTTTGTGTCTTGTCAGATAGTGAATTCCAAAATTTTATTTAATTATCAGCGTTTTTTACTTTTGTAAGCTTATTAATCTTTAGATGGATTTTGCAATAAGTTATTATTCACACTTTAGGCTTTTTTAAAAATATTTATTCTCTCTTTAATTGTGTGTGTGTGTGTGTGTGTGTGTGTGTGTGTGTGTGTGTGTGTGTGTAGTTAGAGAATAAATATATTATATGTGGATATATATATATAAATATGTATTATATATTATATATATAATATTTTAATATGCAATAAATATTTATGTAATGTATATATATGTATGTTACATATACTATATGTTAAAACGTTGTTTTGGCAATCAGAGCTTTCTAAACAAAATATTTCTTCTGCAGCGTGAAATCGAATAAAAGTGGGAAACAGCAGAAAAAATGTCAAAAATGTTGCGAATAACTCGTACAAAATTTCATGCGGAATTTACTTGGGCAGAGTTAGCTGACAAATTATCGACGATGTCTGACCGCGGAAAATAATGGACGGGCTCGTGCGAGCCCAGCCAGTATTGACACTCTGCGTTCATTTACATCGTAATGATGCCAAAGTGTCAGTCCTGTCAGGTGCACGATAACGCGGCGTCGAGGGGCGACGAAAATGTGTGCGCCCAGGACGAAATGGGGACAATCGCTGGTGCACCGGGGATGATGCTCGGGAGGTGAAACGTGGATGGGTGAAAGGTGGAGAGCGATTTCGTGGTCGGCTAAACAAATGATCGCATTTCGATAACGAGGCCACTCATAAAGCGGCGCGTACCCCAATCAACTCTGTGACTCATAGCCAAAATCACCGATGAACCATCCCGATGATGTAAGACGTTTCATTGACGTTGGTTAATAGCGCGGTCAATCGTAACCGGAGAATAATTATTCTCCATCGAGAGAAATCGATTGAGATGCGATTAAATCGAAACTGTCCTTATAGATCACTGATTGCATTTATAAGTATGAATATTGTCTTTTAACTTGCCTCTTACCTTTCTACTTACGTTTCTTCTTAATGAGTTAAAAAGATTTAATTAAATTTAATGAAAGAGAACGATAGTTCGCGAAATATCGATAAGATCTATGGAATTTTTTGTAAGATTCTTATTATCACATAAATATGAAATAAAGTAATAAATTACTCCATTCAGGATAAAGCATATAAACATTCCTGCTCTAATTAAAAGAGTAGCTGCACGATGCAATATGCCGTCATCGACGTTGTATACACTATCGCGCTCGTTTGTCGTCAGAGCGTTTCTGTGTTGTCGTTTGAGTATTTACGAACGCCCTTAGTATAATTAACGCGTCACTGTGTTGCGTGGGTATTTGAGTAATTAATTGCCTACGGCTAATGCTCCACGTTCATGAAGGGAGTGACTTGCGTGCTGTCGACGTTGCCAGTATTTAATCGACGTCATGCGTATCGCTTTATTTACACAGTGAGTTCTTAATTTAGCCAAAAGAATTTTTTTCACTGAGAGCAGCCTGTTTTAATAATAGTAATTTCCGAGATTATTATATAGCGATTGAGATATACATAGCGAAGCAATGTAATAAAATAATTTGCCTTGCGTTAACGTATAATATAATTTTCTATGTGTAATCACAACGAAACACATATATCTTTTTCTTAATTTGTCAACGAAATTCAATAACATAGCTGTATCCAGTCGAATGGTAAATATATGTAAATAAGTTTTTTATTATCGCACTCCGTTTCGATAATTATGTGCTAATCGCTAGGAGTAGTCTACATTTAATTCCGCACTAATCCACGGTATTCATTACCGAATGGTATTGTCTAATCCTTTATTAACGCTAATCTCTAAATGAATTAATGCGTTCCGAATGATTTATTAACGCTCACGCTAATCGCCACTAACACACCGGGCCAAATACATTCGTTAATATTCGAACATTCACGAGTACCGCGGCTGTAATTAACGAGTCCACCCCCACAGTTGCTTCGATAATTAATTGCTCGCGGCTAATACCCTCTCCGATCATAGACGGGAGAGAGGGTGACTTGCACACCGACGCCGATGTACCTTCGGTACAGTACGTCCCTGGGAACGAGCCCTGACCTGGAGCAACCGACGGTGCAATGACGTTGCGGCGTGACGTCACGGGGTGCATCTGTGACGTCAAGAGGGTGCGGATCGTCGAAGTGGTGGGGGGATGATTCCGTCCAGGTGAAACATCCAACGGCTCGGGTCAAGTTGCTTAACCCCTCACTGTCGCCCCCACCTCTGACCTTCTTTTTGTGCCAAAGAACGCTTTACAAACTATTAGATCGCTCTACACTTTCGAGCTATATTATCACTTGCGGTTATGTTTAACGCTATTGTAAACACATGACATTCTGTCAATTTTTTCATCAAAATTCAAAATTTATGGCTTTATAAAATTTTAAGTGCTTTCCAGTTTTATATAAATGAATTCGTTTGCGTACATAAGATATTGTCGTGTAACGTGATTTTTTTTTAGAAAAAAATGAATCAATCGACCCATTTCCTAAACGTTTCCGTTTGACATTATTCACGCGATGTATTCTTGTCGAGCAACTGTGAGTTCTAATTCAATCCACGTATGTCCGAAAAGAAACGCTCTCTCCGATTCCAATAATTCTGTTCCGGTCAATGCTGGAATCACCTTTGATCCGACATTTTCCGAGCGATGGGGATACAAACGTGCATTTGTTGGTGGGAAAATGTCTTACCCGGGGGATGGGATATGTCGCGACGGAAGCCAATAAAAGAATTTCCTACCGCGCAAGGAAAACAACGTTTGCGCCGAGCGAATTGCGTTACACATCGCAACGGACGTCTGGAAGTGCGCCGACCTCGTGAAATCAATGTATCAGAAGGCAAGGATTTATTATTATTTACCGGGGATCCATTCGTGTCCTATTCCGATACACGACGTAGAAACATTGGATATTTTCCCACAAATTCTACTACAAATTTCATTACGATTTTCCTTCGAATAAAACTTATGTTCCTAATTTACAATATAACATGAAGTTAATTAAATTTTAATATAAATTTGATTCTATTAAAAAGAAAACAGGATTTGCTTAGTAATGATTTGAAAACAAGAAGATTCAAGTTCCTCAACAAAAAGATTCTATTTTCAAGTCTTTTTCCTCGGCGATACTTTCGTTTTAAATAACAAAATTTCAAGTCGATTATGCAAAATTGACAAAAAAATAAACTTCATAACTTCGAAAACGTACACATAAAAGTAAAAAAAAAATTATTTTTAACTTTTCTTAAGACCTTCTAAAGATTTAAAGATTCTTCTTTCGCGAATTTTCAGAAATTGCGTTACGATTTTTCCTCGCCGAATTATTGCAATTTTGACCTTTTGAAAACAGGAGATTTTAACAAAGAAATTTAAAAAAAGATCTTGTTTTTTAGATTTCGCTGAATTCGATTCTAGGTTTTTAAAATAAAATTTTAAAATTGAAATTGAAAAAAAATAATCTTATTTTTTTGTAAAACTCGATTTCAAAAAATTCTTGATATTGTTAAATGTAACTTGAAAATGTCGAATTTCAAAAAGATAGTATCTGTAATGAAGAAGGATCTAATATCATAGAGTTTATAATTAGAATTTGAATGTTTAGAAATCAATACTGTTTGCATAATACTGACGAACTCAAATAAACAAACAATGAAACTTTGTGTTATTTTGCAATTAAAAATTCTTTAAAATAATAATCAGGTTAGGTCAAGGTATTTATTTTTTAAAATTCCATTTGTCACATTAGATCCTCCATTTTTTATTTTTTGCCTTAGATTTGATAAAGCATTATTAAATTATTAAGTTTTATGAAAATCGTGCGCGCGCGCGAACAGTTTATAAAATAAAAGAGGATGTGTTCAAATAAACTTCTCCACAAAGGATTGATAAATGACCAGTATATTTTTAATTTCTTTCGCAACTCAGAACAATGTTAGTATCTACTAGCAATACATTGAAAGAAAAGATTGGGTAAATATGGCATAGCGTTTTTATTGGTTTAATTGGTAACAGCAGCCAATTAAAAATATTATGCCATATTTTATCATCTAATTTGCTACGGCAATCTTTTCCTTCAGTGTACACAATTAAATTTACGATTCAAAGGATATCCAACATATTCTAGTCTATATTCTACGACATCTTCCGATATATGTGCTTTCTCTCTGGGAAATCCACGACTCTTCTTCTTCTCTTCTCTCACGCCTACAACGCAGGTCGCAGCCAAGAAAAGGAGAAGTCTGCGAAATTTGCAAATGGAAGCCTCTTAGGGAACGACAGTAGAAATTTCGCGCAGCATCACACGGCGCGTATCCGCTTTCCCGTCCGAACTCCCTGCTTTTCCGTCTTTTCACATCCCTTCTTCCTTCTCGTCGCTTTCCTTCCGCCCATTTCTCTTTTTCAAAGTTCTACCGAGACGCCGGTGTCTTTATCCCTTCACTTTCTACTTTACCCTTTCTTCCGATTTTTAGTGCTTCTCCTCTTGTCATGACACTTTGTACTTTAGATTTCTTTTTCTTCACTTAGGTTTTTGTATTACAATATATCTACAATATATTTATTCCGATCACTGTGTCTTTGTACATTCGATTTTCTCGGTTGCTTTTTCATTTTTTTTTTTTATGTTATCTCCATTTCTTCCATTTCACGATTTTGCTACGTATCCTTTCTCTGTCCATCACAAAGTTTTGTACATCCCCGTTGGGAATTGTCCTCCGTTTCTTGCGTCGCCAACGTTTATAGTTCGTGCAGTATGTCGATACGACTCCCTGAATAAAGCCATTCGTACAATTCCATTTTTCTCGCTGGTCCCGCTAGTCAAAATGTCACCCACGTTTTTGCCATGCATCACCGTTCACTTCGCCGCATTGACATCGTTCGCATCCGAATCTTCGACCACGCGCGATTTATACCTTGTACGTTCGCCTCCTTCACTAGTGTCCGACTCTTCGCGATGCTGCAGCCATCCTCTTTCCTCTCGATGCGTTCCTGCCCTACCCTCTTTTTTTGAATCAATAACGCGCCCGGCCGCCTGTAGGTAGGTAGAACGGGTCAAGTGACCACCCGCGACCCCTAAAGCCAGTACGCCCGATGTACGGTAATATTACCGGGCCAGTTTCGGCCGGAAAGTCGAGCGTGGAATTGCCAGGTCAGCTCATCGAGATTGAGTTTTGTTCCACTTCAGTGTGCTCGGCGTATACCAGAGAATAACGATCAACGTTGCGTTTAGCTGTATCGGACCAATGGTGCACCCTATAACTACTTCATGGCCCGTCTCAGCGAGTGCCTCCTCTCTCCTTCGAATCGCGACTATGTCTGGACTTTGCAACCTTTGCACGAAAAACCGTCAACCGCACAAGCGATAGTTTCGACCGTCACGGCAACAGCAGCCGGCACGACGACGCTTCTTGTCGTTGCTCCTCGCACATGTCGCCATCCTCGAGCTCTTCTTCGTGGTCGCGCGAGCAAGAGCGAGGCAAACTCGTCCGCATCGCGAGATTGCACTAGTCGGTCGGCGCGCCGCGTCGTTCCACTTGTTCACAAGAAGCGCGATGTCATCGGGTTTCCAGCTTTTGCCTTTGCGCGGATGGCTTGTAATTTGCTACCACCTCGTGTAACTACATCTTCCACATTTTTATACTTTTTACTCGGACGATTTTATTACGTCTTATTTCGAGACATATTAAAACTCGTCGCACCGGACTCGTTCGACGTAAAAATTAGATGTAATCCTGTAGCGACGGTATCGTTGTTTTCGCAAATGTAATTTAGAGAGCAGAAGAAAAATATTGTCAGACTCTTTCTTATATATAGCCTACTAACGAGGTATAAAATGCAAAAAGAAAATATAATTCTTAATTTTTTCAAATCCAGTGTACATTGTAATGTATACTAAATTTAAAGATATTACCCGTTGAAATTATTCAATTCTATCTAACATGGTCCGAGATGTACATAATAACGTAAAAATGTTGAAAAAATAGTCAAAATTAAAAAAAAACTAATTATTTAATATGAATAATTTATTAAAATATTCTTGAATTGAATTAAAAAAAATATTTTTAACATGATTCTAATAAAATTAAATCTGAAGGGGTTAATCGAGAAATATTCAATCATGCATTAAAAAATTCAAGCTTTTATTGATAATCTGAAATGTAAATATGTGACAAAAATAATTATTCTTAAAATATTCTTCAGTTTAGTATTCATATTATCTACTTCATGTTTGTCATTCAAATTCGATCTCGTGCGATTATAATCACATCAAAATTGACGGGCTACTTTCAAATCAAAGTTCTATGGGTGAAACTTAAAATTCTAACTTAGTAATTCCAAGGATGGAGCTTCTTGATATTCAGAAGAAACTCCTTTGCATTAATTAAATTCGCGACGAAGGGAAAAGAGACTGTCGGCTAGAAAGAAAATAAAGATAAAAAAATGTGATCAAAGCCAGATTCGAGTAATGAAAAAAAAAATAAGGGAAAGAAATTAAAAATTAGGAAGAAAAATTAAAAGATCGATCGTTTGTATATTTTGATGTATTATTAATTATAATCTTGAAGTTTTGGCATATTTTATAAGTCGATTTTTATCGATTTAAAGTGTCTTTTTATTAAAAATAAATGAAAACATTTTGTTTAATATTATGTAAGAATTTTTATTGTGTTTTATCTCGCTTTTGATAACGGACGATGCCGCCGCTTGCTAGCCTGTCTCCTCCATATGATGTAGCATATCATAAGCGTCTGTGAAATAACATCCCTAGTAGCCATTTCACGTGTTTGTCCCTCGACGCAGTCTCACGTACGATTATTCTTCTCAGCCTGTGCGATCGATCAACTAATCATACGTGAACTTTGCGCTGGCTACGCATCGAAGCAGACATTTTGTTCGGTCGGTTTAAAGCAGGAAATGATAGTGATGAGAATTGTAGGTCCTTTTATTAAAGGATCATTTAACACTTTTGATACGTCTATCTTCACATAATAGCTTTATATCTTTTGCCAGTAGCATTAAATAAGATCCGGCTGTTCCTTTCGATCGAGTGTCAGAATAATGCACAAATCGATTGATCGCGAGTGATTTAGATAACGACATTGTGTTTATTAACTATATAATTATCAGTTTGAGAGAATAGAATATTCGGCATATATTTTTACAGTAAAGTAAATAGGGAGAAGTATTAAACGTAAAACGAAAATATATGAAATATCACATGTGTAATCGTTCTGCAGTAATGTAGTCGCACGCGATTAACGTCAGGAGTGCTGTGTAATTATCGGATTTTGGTAATTAGTGAGCGCGTTTGTAATTAACAGTGTTTTCGCCATGTTGTGCGTGTGTATGTACGTGTGTGTAATGAAGAAATCTGAGATGAAGAGACTATGAAGGCATCAGGCAAGCGTGAGGTGAGTAAATTTAATCATTGTTTTATATTTGTTACTTGTAGAATTAATCGTTTGCAATTATTTTTCGTGCTGCAATTATTTTTCGAGACATGAATTATTTTAGACATTGCTACAATTTGAACCTGTTTGTATTTCACAGTTCAACGTAGTTCGCACTGTCAGTCCGTCACTGCACATCACTGGTGAGTGATAGAATTACATTTTGCTTTAATTTCAAATAATGGATCGGTGAGCATATTCTATCAGACATAAAAAATATATATATATTCATATTGTACATTAAGAGAGCATAAGAATATTACAAATAAATATCACGTCTCATTACTCCATTACGTGTATCATTAAATAAATAGATTAAAGTAGATTATCAGCAATATCAAATCTTGAAAAATATTTAAAATCATGGATTTATTGTACATACAATATGCATGCTAAATTTCTATTATACGTATGCAATAGGTACATAGCATTAAGTAATTTGCGTTAAAATTTTCTATTAATATTCATTAGTATTAACTGATTGTACAGTGTGTATGTATCTATCTATAAAAAATATATAAGTATATATTATTTACATATATGTATGTATCCTGCTACTGCGATATGAATTTAGCGAAGCGAAGAGTAGGGCATCCCGTGACGTCATTTAGAACCGACGGCGGTGGCCGCGACGGCTGAGGTAGAACGAGGGGATCGAGGGTTGGCGATAGGGGTAAAACGGGAGGGTTGAGGTCGGTCTGCCACTGACGTAACACGCAGAGTCGGCGGTAGAAAGCACGGGAGGGAATGGGTGGTCGGTCGGTGGTGGAGTAGGGGGTGCGAGGGTGTATGAGAAGAAGGTAGAAGGGGAAGAAGAGATGGACGGGGCGGGAGGGTAGTGCCTGACGGGCATCGGTATCGACCGACCGAGAGACGCGATGGAGCATGTAGCTGAGGGATGCTGGAGCATGTTAAAGGATGTTAAGAGCACCCCGCCGACCCTTACGCTGCCCGGATATTTTTTCCCTGCCGGTCTAAACGGCGAACATCGCGTATTAGTGGTATGAACCGTCCACTATCAACGAAGGATCGGGGTTTAATGTTGGAGATGTGCGTAAATGTCAAATGCCTATTTACGTGGAAAAATGAACAACTTTCTCCTGAACGTGGAAGAACGGCGAAACTGTCAGATCTGTAATCGTTCTTAGCTGAACCTGATTTATTATTCTCAGAACAAACATGAGGTATATTTACTTGAAAGAACGGCGAGAATGCCGGAGAAATTCTATTGCGAAATAGCCGACATTCATCGTACGCTGCATCTGCACCCTCAGTAACTTTATTGTTACCGCGCTATTTTATGAATTGACGTGAAAAGATGAATAATCGGAAATGTGTATTTGAGAATAATTATATCGAATGTGTGTACGTGTTGAATCGTTGCGATTGATATGATCTGTGTAGAAAGATTAAAGTATTATGAAATTTGGGATATAGAGTAGAGACGTTTTTTCATTGCAAAACATATCTAATGGATCGCTAAATATCGTAAAATATATTTAATCACTCGTTTAATCTAAACGAATTGTTCGCGTAATTATTGTTGATCTTTGATACGTCATCAGGTGTTGAAACTATTCGACGAATATTGAATTTCAACAATGCCAGACGCTTAATGTGTTGTGTGTGTGTGTGTGTGTGTGCGCGCGCGCGCGCGCGCGCGCGCGCGTGTGTGTATGAATGGCTTAGAAACTATCACAAACTCACTCTTTCCTGTCTCACCTTTCTTATATGTCTTATTCTCGGCTCGGTATTACCACCCCTCGCCTGCTACTCATTCTCCCCTTTCAGAGCAAGAACATTGGCGCCTCTTCCATCATTTCGGTCTGCTACGGCGGTTATAGGTGGGATGGCATCGGGACTGCGAGCATGAAAAATTGTAGGTGCAGCTGACGACACGTTAAAGCCTTATTAATTACATTCTTCTGAAACGCGTCCGTCTCTTCGAGATGCGACGGGCATTGTTTGGATCGTTTATGAAAAAAAAATAATCTGATCACTTGATAGTATCATGAAAGTTTTCATCGTTGTTATCTTAAGCGTGTTTTAATTACTAGTTTTAGTTCATGTAAAAAAAATTGGTTGTTAAGCAAAAAAAATGGTTTGTTATTAAAAAATTATTTCAATTTACAAACTCATGGAAGATGACGTGTATGAAGTAGTTGTTGTTTGCTGAATATATTTAAACACGTTCATTTATCTCGAATTTATCAATTAGACCGTGGAATTTCGATATTAACGAGTTATTGCCGACCATAATGAAAGATTAATTAATTAATATTCATGCATATTTTGTGATTATTCGCCGTTGATTACAAAGAGCGATTTGTATGTGCGTGTGCGTACGTGCGCGCGCGCGCGCGCGCGCGCGCGTGTGTGTGTGTGTGTGTGTGTGTGTATATGTGTATATATGTTTAAAATACTGTTAATATAGTTTTATAGAATTAAAAAATGTATTGGTTCGTTTGTCTTTTTAGCGATGCGAAAAAAATTCCAAACTTTTATATTAATTAATTTAGATAAAGAATGAAGATAAGGCTCGCTGTAGTGCTTTAGAAAATTGGAGTTTGTAGACACGGTAGATTGCAAATTCTAATACATTACGCTTCCTACTGCTATCCTCGCAGAAGCGAATTACTTTTATCCTAGTTATCTCCGGCTATTACGAATAATTCATCGGTGAATTTCTATCAGTACTTTGTAGACAATTATCAACTCGATAATATCCGGTCGAGAAACGTCAAGACTGTTGATAGGACTTCTGCTAATTATCTCCGGCTGTCAGCACAAAGCACCAAATCCGACAATAATTGTCGACGCGAAGCTGGATTAACAATCAGCTGTCTCTAATCATGCGACGGTTCTATAACCTATCTTTTGCAGCCAGGCTATAACTACACCGGATTAACATTCGTGATTCCTTTAATTATCTCCTATTCTTTACGCGATTGTCTACTTTGACGACGAAAAAACGTGGCGTCGCGTTTGACTTAAATGCTTCAAACCGAACTTCAAACTCCCGCCCGCGTGTTTTATAACGGAATTTTCGTTTCGCTTCCCGAGATTTAAACGAAGTCAGTCGCGCAAGGGTGGATTTATGAGAATTACGAGACCCGCCAAGCCGAACGATCTGCGCTTTCGTTAAAGCGCTTAAATTAGCGCGCGTACACGAGTGAGATTTCAAACGTTTCATGCGATCCGATCGTGTACTGCGGCGCACGAGAGAGAAAGATGAGGCCATGTAGCAGCTCTTGTTTACGGGACTGGCCATTTCTGGGCGTTCATATAACATTCGAACGCTTGCATTGCCCGACAATGCGCCCATACGTACGTCCGCATCGCGATGTAACGCAATTTGAGTGACATAATACGCCCGCGGAAATACACGGACGCTCACAAATCGCAGCCTTTCACGATTTTAAACGCCCCGCAGACAATAAGCGGCATTGGAAAATATAGTCGGAACGAAATCGCTATGGCGATTCTATCTTTCATCGGATCGATCAACAATAACGCTCGTTTATTATTTTAAAATGCGCGCGATGTTTAGCAGGTGTTAATTAACTTCGACTTCAGAGCGTATTATCCGCGCCATGAGTAATCTAGCGGCCAAGCTTGATTCGATGATTTGCAGGAAAGCGCATTTTGCTGGCTCGTCTCTAATTACGCGAAAGTAACGTGGCCGGGCGAACATCCCTGTAATCAATGCGAGTATCTTTGTTTAATTAAACAAAAAGATGGGACTTGCACGTTTTGTCCGAATAAATTGTCCGAAACGACAAGGTCGGACGAATTTAACACAAAGAAGCTTATCCTCTTTTTTTTTTTTTATTTTATTCCTTTTGCGCTCGCGCGTCGCCTAAGCGATCGAACGCGGCAGCTTGTTAGCCCAATAATTTGATTACTTCGCGCTTAACTGTGCAGTTTTTTCGTCCCTTTGGCACTTTAGTTTCTATCGTGTGGCTGCCGCGCCGAGTGCGCGCTAGGTAAAGTGCATGATTGCGTGTCACGATGCAACGTAAATTATGCACCGAGGAATAATGGGGGGAACGGGGACTCTTACGATAAATTAGCAATGCCGCCGCCTCTTCTACCTCCACGTATAACTCTCCTCGCTTTACACACTTGCAGCTCTATGACATAATGTCAATGCTGTATGAGTGCCGTCGTTAAGATGCATTGAAATGCATCGATTTTTTATTACACGATTAACGTTGCACGAAGGTGCCATGTGGCGCTTGCATTTCTCTCAGAGTTGCTTGCAACGTTCGTCGATAAGACTTATCAATCGTTTAGCTTTCGTGTACTTTTTATACACGACGCGTCGCTCGGTTTTTTGCATGATACATGATAATAATTTAATTCAACGTCTTTCTCTTCTTTTGTGCCATTAAAAAACAAAATAAGTAAATTCTTTCGCACAATATACGTAACAAATATGTATGCTCGCGTGATGCACAACAAATCGCCAACAATACGTCAAACACAACGCGTTGACAAGTACTACTGTAATAAATTCATAATACAACCATACGCTAGCTACAATTACAATCATCGATTATAACCGGTAATTAGAACTTGTTTACTAGAACGCAATTATTATTTAATGCCATCATAGCGCTATTGTTTCATAAATAACAATAAAGCAATATCACGGAACAGGTTCAATCGTTGCACGTTACAAGGTGAGCAAACAGAACGATTCCCGTTCGAATCGATTGAATGTTTAGACTGAGTCGTGTATATCTCGACTATACTTTCGCCGTTCCTTCCATAGATGTAATAAGAATAGACTGCGTATTTCTATGAAGCTGTCACTAGTCATTATCGATTCGGAAAGAAGTAGATTGAATCATATACCGTTTTCTCTCTCTCTCTCTCTCTCTCTCTCTCTCTCGCACTCTCTCTTTTTAAAGCATCAAGTTGTAAAGAGAGACTGATGTGCTCGATTATTTTAACATTGTTAAATTCATAATGTCAAATTATACCCAATTTGAATCACTTTTGATCATTTCTATAGATTGCCACTCAATACCGTTAAATTAACTAAAACAATAGAGTTAAATAATTCAATTCAAGAAAATATGTTAAATTTCACTCAAAATTAGTTTATCATACTGAGAGAGTACATATGTTAATATAGAAGTTGTTTACTTTGAAAGTAGTCACAGAAATAAATTAATTCTCATTTTGACATAGAGATTAAAAACAATAAAATTTAATTTAATTTAAATGATTGAATTATTCCTTTGATATTTAACAGATGCTAAGGAATACGTAGTCTGTACTTATTACGTGTATAATGGTTCTTCCCATTCTGAAATGTGATTGCAAATTTGCGTCAGTGGGATCAGATCGTAAAACGTGTGACCGTGTGTATTGCCTTCTTTGCGATCAATTCGTGTCAAAGGAATGTCTGTGGCGCAGGCACGCAAGGCAAATAGAAACTCGCGTGAAGCATCGTCGACGATTATGCGTCCGGTACTGGTGTAGATACGGGCAGAGTCTCGCAATAAATTAATAATATCACTGTAACAAGCTGCATCGCGTTATTCTCCCATGGGGAAAGTAGATGGGCATGATGGTCGCGGCCTTTTCGTTATTCACAGCGATCGAACGTAACCGGCCGCAATACGCACATAATAATTATTGCGGGGATGAGGAATATATTGGGCGAATGATTGTTTTGGACCTGCAACGACCATGCGATTTTCGGGTGAAACGCGCAAATAAATGATGACTCCGGCCTGCTGTGCCAACCAGTTTCGAAGTTCGCCGGAAATGAATGGTGAACGTATGACGGAGTAATGGATGGACGGTTGGACGGATCTACGGCAGTTGACAGTGAGCGCATAAATTAATTGCCGCCGAGATTTAATAACAAGTGTTGTTTGGCAAGCCGTCGGTATATAGTGAACGCGAACTGTAATTATCATCAAATATAAACGACGACCGTTTGATATTTAGGGATATTCGCATGCAGCGACACATAGGCATGTATTGTATGTAATATTTTTCGTGATTCTCCATTTTGTCGAACCGTGTCACTGCGATCTCATACATTCGAAGCTCTTAATTCTCCGACATTCCAATAATATAATTAAACAAATGTACGTAGCGGTCTGTACATTACAAGGTGTATATTCTTGTATAAAATTGATTAATAGAAAGCTCGCGATTCGTATACAATGTTGCATGGACAATGGAAATCATTATATCTGTACTTTGCTTTGATTATATTACTGGAGCTTGAGTAGATGGTACTCTATCCCGTATCAAAGTAGCTCTGTAGTTTCGGTATCATTCTATGTCGATGACGCGTATCGTTCATTAAAAGCACAAAGGAGCAGATCGCTTTATAACTTTGTAGTGAATGCAAGCGAAATGCGTTTCGTACGATATGAAATTCCATTTGCGTTCCATTTATATGCAACCAATCACATACCCTTTACGAGCGTATGGTTTATTTATCTATGTGGTTTTATTGATACGGCATGATTTTACGATAATAATTAGGAGCAGAATGTTCCGTGAAAACAACAGGAAGAAAACTTTTTCCTTGAAATAATAGACAAGTAGTTGAATGCACAACTGAAAAGTTAACGTGGTATCCTACAAGTTGAGTTGAGAATATGCTTTAAGTACGAGACGTAATGCTGCATGGTAATACTGTAAATCCCACTAGAGATATCAACGAACGATGTAATTTACCACATGACTTTCCGGCATATACGCGGCGGGATTGAATTCGGACTCTATAATCCTCCGGGAAATATAACCGAGGAGTAAGCAAATAACTGTTAAGTCAGAACGCTGGATTAGAGGCACGTGTTGCTAGTAGGGAAAAACGTCGGACCGACTTGAAGCTGCAGTCATGTGAGCATATATATGCGAGCCTCTCAAATTAAATCAACTCCATCAAATAAAGAAATGACTCCATCAATGAAAAATTTAATACCTATACTACTCTCTAAATTCATTGAAATGGAATCTTATTCTAAAGAGTGAAAATTGAGCCAGTCTTAAAAAAAAAAAAATAGTTCAATTTTTAAACTTTAAGAATAAGATTTCATTCTTTAGAGTGGGATTCGCTCTAAAAGTAATCATGAGTTCTAGTACTGTTAAAAAATTTAGGACAAAAAAAGTGGAGCTGATCAGTTTGACTTTCCAGGGAGTCATATAAGAAATGTAATTCCGCGATTCCAATTATCGATAGCAGGTATCGGAAATAATACATCGAGGGTAGCAATAGGGAATGTAACGACGTACGTATGTTGGGCATATGCAGGCGAAGGAGCTCTCAGAAATGGCTGATGGCTGATAGGCACGCGCTCGTTAGTCGAGGAGCGAAGTAATGTACTGGAGCGCACGTAGTCCACATCGGGACTCGTGGGATAGTATAGCGAACGTGTCGCATAGTTGAACGGAAAATATGCTGCTCATTAATTAATAAACATTTCCCGGCACGTACTAAATTGCCCCGTCGGGTGCAGGTTGCGTATACGGCGTAACAACTTGCATGTTCCGATGCATTATTCCGAACTATCCACCGCAAATATTGAGGATACAATGTTGTGATAAAGGTTCGATTATACTCCTATTGGCAGTCATATTTTGTACGTGCCCTCGTGTTAGTGTGAAGACCTTTATAACATGCAAAGTGAGTCATAAGTAAAGTTTTAATCCTTAGTACACACCTTAGTTTTTGTCATTCTTACATACGGTAGGTCTTTCGTGTCGTGAATTAATTTTCGTCACTTTTATAAATAAATGAAAATTATTAAGCGATTTTTACGTACATTTTGAAATCTTTAGTGTTTGTAAAGTATTTGTAAAGTTGTATATTTATAATAAATTATTATATTAGATGTGGGAAAAAGTTCGTGGC
>Ga0157364_1000788_pt1 | contig 24026 bp, 26 predicted proteins | sample AttsexASBM2_FD_111476 | JGI IMG/M metagenome (GOLD analysis project Ga0157364, IMG submission 111476) | Fungus gardens microbial communities from leaf cutter ant in Ribeirão Preto, State of São Paulo, Brazil - Atta sexdens ASBM2 | ecosystem: Host-associated > Fungi > Mycelium > Unclassified ...
GTTTCTATGGGGTTATGTTGACAGATGCCCAAGTTTATTGTATGACGTCTATGATCTATTTATTTCGACCATCACTTACCGCTAAAGCCATCTATAGGAAAACGGCGGAAGCAAAGTTGTACATCTAATATAAGTGATAAATCTTTTGTTGTTATCGATATATTAAACAATATATTATATAATGATGATGCATGCGAACGCTAGCTGTGACATTTAGTGAAACACACAAGCTAATACGTGTATGTGCATGTATATATGTATGTGATGCTTCTGCGTGAGGTCGAAATATCAAGAATCTGTGGAAACAGGACTTGTAGCTGTACATAATCCATACAACAACCGTTCGTGCCTAATTTTTCGTGAAGAGATCACATAAGTACGCGCAATCGGATTTGATTGGATTAATGTAATATTCGCGTTACGGTATAAAGGAAGGAATTATTGTGACAATTATTGTGGCAATTATTAGTAGAGAATCTCCACTAATGTCGTCAAGGGACGGTAATAACCGATTTTCTGGAGGACATTGAAGTTACTGTCGTAAAGATAGGAAAGACACAAGATAGGAAGACGAAAGACACATTCTAAAAACATTATTTGATTACACTATAACTTCGGTAAATATTTAACACTTCCCCTTGAATTTTCTCTTTATTTTTTATTTAATATTTTAATTTTTTTATTTGATATTTCTCTGCTTATTTTCTGCATATTTTCCGCTTTAATTAATTAATTAAGAACAAATTTTTTTTTCTGTAATTTAAATTATAGCAAAAAATAATTTGTGATTAAAAAGTTGTGCCATTTTTTATTCTTTTCATATGAACATCAAAAACTGTGGAATTAAAAAAATTGGGACTTAAAAGATTTTTCTTCTCAGAAATATTATATGCATATATTTTACAGAAATACATAAATTTATAAATTAATATGTAGGATAATTGAAGGAGAAAATGTGATATTAAACATTTATCATAATTTGTTTAACCGCAAATATAATTGAATACATAATTACTTTTTAAAAAAAACATTAACATTTATAACACGAGAGAGAGAGAGAGAGAGAGAGAGAGAAAGAGAGAGAGAGAGAAATATTATATGAGATAATTTCATGTTTCTAGGTTAGTCTTTTATTATATTAGGTGTAAAAAGAAATCCATTATTTTTCCATTCAATTTCATGCAAAAATAATGGATTTCTTTTTACTACACCTAATATTTACATAAATTAAACTAATTTTGTTTTGAAACGATTATATGTATATATTAAATATAATGTGAACTACATAATATTAAATATAATAAATACATGTTTATATTTAATAAAAATTTACTTGGGAAATATTCAAGGAAATATTTATTAAGATGTAAGAAAATTTTTTTCAGTGTATATTATTGTATGTAAATAAATTTTAATCCTTATTTAACTTGTTATCCTCTAATTTTAAGATAATTATATGTTCTCTTATATGAGATATTCTTATATGATAGACTTATATGAGATTTTCTTATATGATAGAAGCTGTCACTATGAAATTTCCAATAAAGGAGACAACGTTTGGTAGAAAAGCGGGAAAAAGCATGGTTGGTCACGTATAAAAAAGTGAGTATATGTTTTATTATATCATATTTTTGTTACAGATTTGGTTACAGCATGCACTTAAGTCACAGTTTCATATAACAATAATTATACTGTACATTTATTATATACACATATTTATTATATACATAGAATTTACTAATATTGATATATTTTCAACATTGCAGCAATACTAGTAAATAAGAAAATTCGTTCATCAGACAGTATTTCTGAAAATGATAGCGAGAGCAATAATGAAAACTTTTCAAAGGATGATGGAGATCAAAAAAATAAAGAAAAGAAAACTAAGGAAGTTTTCCATCAGCTAAAAGCTATTAAATAGTTGTCTTGTCCATTTTCAAAGAAATAAAATATTAACACAGATTTTAATTTTCTGCATGTTTATTATTATCTTATAATGTAAAGCCTCAAATCTTATGTGATGAATATTATAGGTGTATAATAAATATGATATATAAAAAAATAAGAAAAAAATAAGAAAAAAAAGATAAGAAAAATGATAACAAATAAAATGATAAGAAAATTAAAATTTTAATAATTATTTCTTTAATTTTTAATAAAGTATTTTATTCATTATTTTGAACTATAAATCTATTAAATAAGCAGATAATTACATTATAAAGAAATAATAAATAAAGAAATTTTTTTTATTCTTCTTAAATAAAGAAATTTTCAATATTTATCTTGGATTTGAATAATTGATCACATTTTGAATGGTTATTTTAATATAACTACTGACATATGTATGTATATATATATATATATATATATATATATAGATAGTGTCCCAATAATTATTATCACCTAAAATATCTTTAAATCTGTAACTTGAAACCTCCGAAGTGCCTGCATCTAGACAAAAATTCGCTATATGATAGTCTCCTTCATGCAATTTTGGTTACACAAATTTTTCTCTAGATTCTTATAGAATCTTAAAGATTCGACGATTCATTTCAGGTGATAATAATTATTAGGACACTTTGTATATGTGTATATCTATACAGTCTTGGCCAAAAATAATAGGCACTTATACTTTTTCACTTATCTAAAATTAATTAGATATTTATTTATTGCCTAATTTTTGCCTTATTTTGCTCATATTGTTTCTTATTGATTATCAATATTACAAATAAATTTATAGAATTTTTGAAACAGAATTCACAGCAAATGCCACAAATCAATTTTTAAATTAAAACGTTAAATAATGATTATCATAACGATAATTTAATGTTTAAGCTTAAAAATTGATTTCTGACATTTACTGTTATTATTTTTATTAAAAGAACGTTTTACAAGCGTAAAATAATACGATTTTAAATATTTAAAGTTTATTTTAATGTTTGATAAAATATTTTTACATTAGACAAATATTTATTTTAACATTTAAAAAAAGATTTGAAAAAAATGTTACATTATAAATGTAAAACATTTTTTTAAACTTTAAATGTTTTTATAAATGTTAAATCAAACACATTTATTTAATGTAAAAACATTTTATGAAACGTTAAAATAAATCTTCATTAAACATCAAATAAGCATTTTTATCAAACGTAAAAAAATTTTTTAACGTTTAGAAAAGATTTAAATGTTACAATAAATGTTTATTAAACATCAAATAATTATTTATTTCTGTTAAATGTTAAATAAACGTTTTTAAACATTAAAATTTCTTTAATCATTAAAATAAACGTTTTTTTAATGGAAAAGAGGAGATCATTTATTCCATTAGTTTTAACGTTTTTACAAATGTTTCAAAGAACAATTTTTAAATGTTTTTAAAAACATTATTATAAACATTATTTTGCTAATTGGGATTGAGACTGTTGCTAAAAACTTATTTAATGTAATATTCTTACTTATTGATTCCCATCTTCTTTCTACTTTTTAAGGCTTGGTCAATTGGAATGTTTGTATCGACGTAATATCAAACGACATAATTTTATAATCTTGTTCAATAGGCATACCATTAATTCTTTTTACAAATTTGAAACTGTTCTTAATATATCAAAAAGTTTGGTTAATTTTGTTCTTATCTATAATATCCTTTAAAAACGTTGCAAGAAGAGACTGTTTATGCAGCTACTTCTTAGAGGATAGCCCTCTTTATGTACCTTGATGAGTCTATATAATCTCTCTATAAAAAAATATTTTGAATAATATTTTGTGAATTTCGATCAGAAAACGCTAAGAAATACGACGACGAGTACATATAAAAATATGAATGAAAAATATACATTTAATGAGTGCATATGTAGTAATGGCATAGCCGGAAAGAGTTAACTTTCACAATCTGATATCATGTAGTGTTAAAGAATAATCGTAGTCTTTGTCATAAAAGATTATAATATTTGTAAACTTAATATACTTATTGTTAGAAATAAACGTTAATATATACTATGTAATGAGTATATTATTAATGCGTGTTGCTTTAATCTTTTCTTTTTTTTGAAAAGTTGGACAATTAATAATTAAATGACATATTGCTTTTTGAAGAGTAAAAGTCATTTTCAAATACAATTTAATTATATTAACTATATTAACTTTTACAAAGTAATTACAAAATTTTTATTAATATTATCGTTTTAATTTAATATTTATCCAAATAATAATAACAGCTATTCGAATAACAGCTATTCGAATGGATTACTTCTTTATAAGAAGATAAAATTTTAATCTTTGATGGTTATATAACGATATTTCATCGCATTATGCGACAATTATTTACAGAAATGTAAATCTTTTGTTGCATAATATTCATGTTTGCGTCGCATTTCAAAATATTTAAATGTTGAATTACATTATCACATTTAATAAGCCGACAAGTAACGTAATAATATCCAAAATTTAAAATTTAAGAAAAATTTATTTACTTTAATTTTAGTTTGAAATAATTCTACAAATTATTTTGAATAATGTTAAATATAATTTTTGTACATAATGTAATGATGCACATAATGTCACACGAGAAATCAAATATTACTCTACATACAACAATACATATAAAATAATATATAAAAATGCATATATACAAGTGAATAATACTTCATATTCTTGTAATGATAGAAAAATCATCATTCGGTTAACAATATTCGAAAACTCACCATTATGCCAACCAATCGTCCAGACACGTAGTCAACAACTGACTGAACAGCTAAGGCCTACTTTCAAACTCTCTCTCTATCTTACTCACTTGATTCTCCTTAACTACTCTGACGCAAAAATACGCGTCCATCTGTTCACTTTGCCACACATACACATCACGTACGCACGAGTATTAATATTAAAATATGCTGACTTTGAAAAGGATAGTGACAAAATAATCCGAAATGTAAGGATTGATATCAACATATTAATTTAGATTAAATTTTTAGTACTATAAATATTTATATGTAAAACACCATAAAGATTATACTACTTAATGTTTTGATTGTATTGAATATATACAATAAATTGCATGTGTATAATTCTTATAATAATAGATAATGTTGAGTTAGATATAAGTGAATATGATATAAGTGGATATTTTATTTTAATTTAATAATGTTAAAAATTGTTTTGGCTAAGTTGTTCCATTTTTCAACTTACTTGCACCGTCGTTCTTACTTGTTATTTCTCATTCTCTTTTACTTTCGTTCTTTCTTTTATTCATTAGATAAATTATAACATAATTTGTGTATGAAGATGAAACTACCGATCTTTAACGTGATATTAAAAAAAAACAAAAACATGCATTTACACTTGGATAATCTTTTTGATGGCATGATGGTATAAGAAGAAAAAAGTTTTCTTTTTTTCTTTGGATGAGAGGAAAATCATTTCTTTCTTATATGCATATATCATGTTCTATCTATTGTATATTAAACATAGTTTATATTAGTTTCTTCTAAATTTATTTTCATTTTTATACTTATTCTCCTTATAATAAATTTTATATTATTAACACACACATGCATTATTAAATATCATTCAATATCATTATATAGATGTTTGATATACAAAGTTATTAGTGTACTGATTATCATTAAAATAACTCGAATCTTGTGACGATAAGTCTATCGATCGTTGACATTATTTGTGAAGAATTATGAAGGAATAAGTGACATTAATTTTCTATAATTCTCATACTGTTACTAATAACATTATTAATTTAATTTTTATAAATAAACATCGCAATTGGAATTATTATTTAGCATATTAATTTTGAAAAATATTATATATATTTTTGTATGTTTAATTACTCAGTTGTTAATCCATTTGATAAGACTAATTATTAAATTTAAATTGTTATTATTGCGAAAATAAAACATCCTGCTTAAAAAAATGAATAGAACTATATCAGATATTATAAAAAAATTTAAGAACTGGAAAGGATACGAGTCATAGGAGTCAAACGCAGAAGACGTCATGCAAATAATATATCTATGAAGTGTGAAACTTCTTTATTCACTAAAACGTGTTTACATGTTTCGGCTCACTTTTGAGCCTTCCTCAGAGACAACATAAACTAACACATATAAAAACTGTGAATAAAAATTATTCTGTCATGACGAGCTTCTCTACATCGAGAATTTAAATGTCGGAGTTAAAACCAAACAGAATGAAAGGAAAAGGAAAAAAGAAAAGAAATTAGGAAATATCGTAAAATAGAATATGGAGAATTTATCTAATTCTATCTAACAATTAACTGATAATTAACATTTACTAATTATCAAACAACTTTAAGATTATAATTAATTATCCAGCAAATAAGGACGCTCATCATGTTCATAGAATATCGCAAACATTATTAGAAAAATAATTCAAGAATCGGCTCCTGATAATGTTAGTCAATATCAAATACAGTCACTTTTTTAGTTAGTAATTTTCCGAGCAAATGGAAAAATGTATCATTAAAGCATTAATCAATTCTAAGAACAAGAAAATTGTCGATAAACACATCAGAAAAACTCATTACTGCGTATGAACGACACTGGCATTGATTGACTAGACGTGACAACTCAAGCCTTTATTGCTTATACTGTATCTATGATTATATGATTATATCTAATATCTATGATTGGGAGGTAGATCTTGGGAAGCCCCTCCATATCCGTCTGCAAGTTGAATCCATGCATCTGTCTCCTGATAAATATCACCTCTGAAATCAATCTCTTTCTGTAGTGAAGCTCCTCGTTCAGTATTATAACGTTATCCCAATCGAAATCATAGCCCTTGTAACCGATGTTCCGTTATGACATTACGAATAGATGTATTCCATCGGATATGGTTCCTATGCTCCGTGATTTTTTACCTTAGCTGTCTACACGTCTGTCTCACATAACTTGCATCGCAACTCTTACACGAGATCTTATAAACAACATTCGACTTCTTGTCATGTAATAAAGGATCCTTATGCACCCTAATGAATTCTCGCAATTTATTAGTACTATAAACGATACTCTCATACGTTCGCTATTCAATCTATTAAACTTCTCAGTAACACCATAAACGAAAGGAACAGTGAACCACGAAGGAAAACTGCCGAAAACCGAATCAAAGACAAAGTTCTAATCTCCAACTTTCGCATAACTAGATCCGCGATGACGGGAGATAACGGAAAACCTATAGGAGTTCTGTAAATTTACCTATATATAATTATCAAAAACAAAGAAAATAGAATCTAAAACAAACTGAACCGCTTTGATGAATTTCTTCTCCGGTAAATAACAATCTCTAGAAATAAATCGCCAATGGTCTTTAATACAATTCATCGCATAGTCAATGGGGACGTTAGTGAAAAGGCTCACAATATCCATTGACTTATCTGAAATTCATCACTCAAATGTTTCTACCATCAAGTTCTTTTACAAGTTTAAAACCATTTTCCTTAGGAATTGTTTTTATGGTAATATTATGAAGAAACACTGCTAACGAATACAATGGGCTATTTATTTTCGAAGAAACTATTATACAAAAGGGGCAGTCCTGCTTATGTATTTTCAGAAGTGCGTAGACTCTCGGAAATATCTCATTATTACTTAACCAGAGAGAAGAAAATTATTATGGCTAGTAATAGGAAGAGTGTTGTTAATGATAATTGGGTTGAAGCAGTACAGTCTTCACGTTCTTTTCAGTCGTATTACTGACTTTAATAGATTGAATAGTGACCGTACGAAAATATTGTTTTATAGTACTAATAAATTGCAAGAATTCATTAGGGTGCGTTAGGATCCTTTATCGCTTCTTTACAAAAAGTCGAATGTTATTTATAAAATCTCGTGTAAGAATTGCAATGCAAGTTATGTGAGACAGACGTGTAGACAGCTGAAGTTAAGAATCACGGAGCATAGGAATCACATCATCCGATGGAATCGGATCACGTCTATTCGTAATATCATAACGGAGCATCGGTTACAAGGATGATTTCGATTGGGACAATACTGGACGAGGAGCTTCACTACAGAAAGAGATTGATTTCGGAGGTGATATTTATCAGGAGACAGATGCATGGATTCAACTTGCAGACGGATATGGAGGGGCTTCTCAAGACCTACCTCCCAATCATAGATATTAGATATAATCATATAATTATAGGTACAAGCTATAAAGGCTTGAATTGTCACGTCTAGTCAATCAATGTCAGTGTCGTTCATACGCAGTAATGAGTTTTTCTGATGTGTTTATCGAACTTTCTTGTTCTTGGAATTGATTAATGCTTTAATGATACATTTTTCCATTTGTTATCTCGGAAAATTACTAACTAAAAAAGTGACTCACTGTGTTTGATATTGACTGACCAACATTATCAGGAATTCTTGAATTATTTTTATAGTAATGTTTGTGATATTCTGTGAACATGATGAGCGTCCTTATTTGCTGGATAATTAATTATAATTTTAAAATTATTTGATAATTAGTAAATGTTAATTGTTAGTTAATTGTTAGATAGATAAATTAGATAAATTCTCCATATTCTATTTTACGATATTTCCTAATTTCTTTTCCTTTTTTTCTTTTCCTTTTTCTTTTTGGTTTTAATTCCGACTTTTAAATTCTTGATATAGGGGAGTTCACCAGAATAGAATAATTTTTATTCACAGTTTTTATATATGTCAGTTTATGTTGTCTCTGAGAAAGGCTCAAAAGTGAGCCGAAACATGTAAGCCAACGTCTTTTAGTAAATAAAGATATTTCACACTTCATAGATATATTATTTGCGCGACGTCTTCTGCGCTTATTCTTTCCACTTCTCTGATTTATAAAAAGTCTTGGTTAGTTTGATTTGTTTGTACGGATAAAAAATTTAATAACTTTATATCATAACCGATATAGTTGTATACAATTACATCTAAAACGCTAGCGGGATTTTATAACATTTTTATATATATATATATATATATATATATATATATATATACACACACACATTTTTATATATATGCAATTAATTATTACAAACATCTAGATCTTAATCGAGTTACTCTCAATACAAACAAATTATGGTATTACAAATTATAAAATATGGCAATGATTTCTGCGTCATTTTGATCCTTGCATTTGTTCTTTTCTAATATAAACTATTCAAGAAAATTAAACTTCTTCTGATTGTAGAACTTATTATAATACGTGTTGCACATAATGCAATATTGTCATAACTTGGTATATATCACGTAATAGTTTTAAGTTAAGTGATCATTAAACAATAATAATAATAATAATGAAAAAATGCAATTAAGAGCTTAAATTCGCAGTAATTGGAGCGATTATATTAACATATATTTCTCAATTCTACATATATATAACAAATATATATAACAAATACAATATTTGTTATATATATGTACAATAGTATTGAGAAATACTATATGTTAATATAATCACTCCAATTACTGCGAATTTAGGCTCTTGATTGCCCGTTTTTTTATTTATTGTTTAATTTTTATCTTAGAGCCCAACTTTAATTATTCTTTGATAAGTGATCATTGTTCCTGGTGCCGAACGTGACCGGTATTCCTTCTCTTGCTTGCCGTGAAACTTGACTTAAATTAGTGATTTGACTTGCGCTCAACTTGCTTTCAAGTAGTTTCGATTTCAGAAGAAATGGCGAACTACATTTCCTCGAAATATCGACGTTCTTTATTAAGCCGCGTCGCATCATCCGAACTCGTTTCTACTTCTTCGATGGCCGCTTGAACATCATTGAAAGTATCTCACATTTCATTGAATGTATATAACCTGACACAGTTCAATTAAGGAAACATTATGCACGTCAAACCATTTTAAGTGGCGGTTTTTGTACACTGACTTTTGACTTGATCTCTTTGACTTTCCAGCAAGAACACAGTGTAACACAGTGAATCATTCTTGTTGTTTGTCTACGTTAAAAAAGAGCAGAACGATTCACTGTATTATATAGTGTCTAACTGTCTTTGCTGGAAAGCATCCATTGACTTTAACTTTAAGCGTTATTAACTGGTGGGGTGCCGTTATCACCTTTACCTTACGAATAATGAAGAACTTACTAAAAAAAGTTACTAACGAGAGGTTACTAAAGAAATTGCGCGATTCGATCCTGACACGATCAATTGATACTACGATCAATTATCGATGATAGCGTTATCGAGGTATTGATGCACGAGTATTTTTCCTTGCGAGTTACGGAATGCGCCAAGATGGCGAACTTTTTGATAATATGGCGAGCTTTTCGACAATATGGCTCGTTAAACGCGTTAATCACGAGAACTGGCGTAAATGACTGCGTTTGCGGAATGTATAAAACTGCCCGGCTGCTTGATATGATATCAAGGGCTCTTCAAAAATTATTAGCTTAATAATTCCTAGCGTGAATCCTGGTCTCTTTCGAGCTAAAATCCGAGCCAAATCAATACTTGAGCTGACAATAGTCCGGTTTGAAGGACAATGTTTACATGGTATCCTTAATCGGGTTTAATGACATGCATAGTTATGAAATTCCAATCAGCTGTTCCTCCGAAGAATGAAACGACGTGATTGGCTGTGTACCCGAACTGAACAATATGAAAGAAGTCCAAAACGCACGCGACAGTCGCGCCACTAGCACGAACTACTAACGCCAAATTTCCAATTAGATTTATCCTATGCTGTTCGCGAAAGGGCGCGTCTTTCTTAGAATACGAATAATAATATAATAAACTTAACATTTCTAATAATCGATTTCTAATTTGAATGTTATTAAATAAACCAATGATTAAATCAATGCAATTGAATCAGCTTTTCCTCATTAATTAGTAAATTATAGTTCATCGCGATTCTATGATTTTAATTATATAATATGAAAAACATTTTTCACTATCTATCTTTTTCTAATGGAAAGATCTGATTAAATAGTTATTTGTGATACAGGAGCTGATCGAAACAATACAATTAAATCAAGTCCTTAAATTGGTATAATAACAGTTCATCGCGATTCTGTGACTCCAATATTATCAGGTTGAAATCTAATTTTAGGATAGAAATTATTTCAAAGAATGAAAGTGTTACAAAGGTTATTCGCCGGATATATAATCGTTTTTTGGCCAAGATATGGCGTAATTTTTCTAGAAACAACATTTATTAATTATTTTAAATAAATACGATCAAATTTCATAATTAATCGATTAAGTGCCAACATCTGGCTGCTATCGAAATCGATGATATTGAAACGCAATCCCTTCCTTGAAAAGAGCCTCAATCGTTTATCTTTTTTTTGAAATGGGATATGACAATCGTACATATTTTTGCAATATGTTTCAAGATTAGTAGAAGTATAAATATAAGTGAAAGAATTGATAGAGTTGTATTTTCATAAATTTTTGTGAGGGTGAAACGTTTTTTTGAAGCATACTTTGGAAATGAGCGCATATTCTGAAAAGAAGGAGTTATAGACGAAAATAAATTTAGTCTAGAAATGCGCCAAATTATAATGTTGAAATCTATGAGAGCGAACTTGTCTTACTATTAGTAAATCATTATAAATATGGATCGAGATTTTAATCAAGTAGAGCGCGATCTATTGAAGCGATCCCATCAAATTGCTACCTTGAAGGAGTGGATAGAAGAGTGCAATAAATTTAAATAGTTTGAAGAATGAAATCATGTCAAGCGTCCACGGCTCTCCACTAGATACAGACAATCTCTAATCGCTACAATTGCACGACTCGAGGATACAAAGACTTAATTAGAAAAACAATTTCTGCATTTTGGTAGTGATTATACGAGCACTAGCAATAACAGTGACAATAACGTGGAAAGATCTTTTGTTTGGCGAGAGATCGATGCAGCGTTTGAAAATCGAATTTTAACTGATGCGATAATTAACACGGATTCGAACGGATATCGAGCCACGACGATTTTTAGAATAGCTATAGCTCGAGCGAGACACAATGAAAAGACACAACTATATAAAAGTGAACACGATATTTAATGGCGAATTTGCGATGGGTAATAAACGTACCAATAAAAGTATCAATACTAAAAACTATGAATTCATTCAAACATCGAACTTGTGTGAGTAGTACTAGCGGCATGTCATCGAACCCACATTGGCTTCTCTCGAGGAGTTTTAAGAAGGCAGTGGATGGATATTGTCGCGAATCTTGAATTTTACAATAAACATCAATAAGTACAATCCAATGCGCGTGGGATGTCGCTTCGAAGTGCCGCGAGAAATAATGAGAAAGAGAGCGGTGATTAACGTGCGATCGATGGACAATGCATGCTTCGCGTGGTCGATGATCGTCGCTCTGTATTCAGCCGAAAGAAACGCGGATCGTGAATCTTTCTACCTATACTACGATGGTGCTGAATTTGCAAAATATAGAATTTTTTATAACGTTAAAAGACATAACAAAATTCGAACGTCTCAACGACATGTTCATTAATGTATTGAGGGACAGAAAACGCTAAATGTTCTCCCGATACAACTCGCTAACGACAGAAAGGCGAAAGAAACATGTGAATTTATTACATTTGTAAAATCTGCGAGATGACAATGTGTCATTTCGTATGGATCAAGAATTTATCCCGGCTCATGAGCTCGCAATTGAGTAAACATCATGATCAAAAGTATATTTGCAATCGATAAGTATATGATTAATAAAAACGAATTCTTCTTTAAAAAAAATTAACATTATTTGTTTTTATTTGCAGCTGTTTACATTATTTTCATTCCAACGAGAGATTGCAGTCACACATGGTAGATTACCGACGGTAAACGACTGCACTATCCGACTACTGAACGACGACAAGTGATTGAGTTTTAACAATTATAATAGAAAGGAACGAGTTCCTTTGTCATTTATGCTGATCTAGAATGTATCCTCGAGAAAACTGATAGCGATCAGGAAGCATCTATGCGCACGTATCAACATTATTAAATATTTAGCATAGAATACTACGTGCGATGATTCGCTATCAAAATATCGATTTCGTCGCGATCCAGATTTCATGGTTCGTCGAAAAATTAAGAAGTTTAGCACATCGTATAAAAAAAATTTTAGCAGCTAATGTTCTCATGGAAACTTTGTCAAGCGAACAATAGAAGACATTGCGCAGCGCGACGGATTGTCGTGTGTGCGAAAACCCTTTCGCATTAGATGATAATCGAGTAAGCAATCATTGCCATTTAATCAGTCATTACAGAGGTCTCTCGCATTCAAATTGCAATTTAAATTATGAAACCTCATATTTTATTCCCATAGTTTTCTACAATTTATCAGATTATGACTCACATTTTATTCATATATATATATATTTAAAGAAATAGCTACAGCATATAAAGATAGTATAGATTTATTACAATATCAATAATAAAGGAAAAACATATATCATTTACAAAAATGTTAAAGATATCTGAAAGATCAGATTCGCGAAATAATATAAAATTACGATTCATCATTTCTTATAAATTTTTAAGTAATCTCGACAAATTAGCATCCTTTCTCAATAAAAATGAACTTCGAATTTTACAATGCGAATTTCAAAATTTGTTCGAAGAAGACTTCGAACTAATGTCAAGTTACTGACACGAAAAGAAATTTTTTCATAGGAATACTTTGATTGCGCTGACAAGTTGCAAGATATGCGTTTTCTACCGCGCGAATCATTCTATAGTTCCTTGTGACACTGTATCCGAAAGCGATTATGCCGTAAACGTTTGGCAATAGTTCTCTTAGATTCAAACCTTGGGTTAATATAGCGATCTGTATTTAAAAACGGACATATTGCTATTAGTCGACATATTTGAAAATTTTCATGATAAATGTATTGAAAGTTATGATCTCTGCGTATTATTATATTTTACCAGGTTTTACGTGGGATGCTATGCTGAAACATATACGCATAAATTTCGAACTGCTTACTGATATCGATATAGTGATGTTTATCGAGCGGCGGTCTTAGTCAATGTTCCAGCAAATATGCGCAAGCCAATAACAAATATATGCAATCATACGATCCCTCGAAACCTTCTATGTACGTGGGTCGTTTGATAAGTTTGGTAAATTTCCATGAAATGGCACTACAATCCATTTGATGACGCGACATCTCGAAAGATCCACTCTTCGAACTCCTTCAGGCCAAATTTCAGCTAGAAAGGACGCAGTTCACGTTTGATAATCATTTGAAGCGAGATTGGCGCGCAAAAAAGTGCTCTTCCATCAAGACAACGCGCCGTCCCGCAAGTCGACTATTGCGATGACAAAACTACGAATTGGGCTATGAATTGATTCCTCATCCACCCTATTCTCCGGATTTGGCCCCGTGACTTCTTTCTGTTCCCAAACTTAAAAACTTAGCTCGGTGGGAAGAACGTCAAATGAGGAAGTCATTGTCGCCATCAATGAGTATTTTGCAGACTTTGAGAGAGCCTACTTCAAATGACTACCAAACGTGAACTATGCGTCCTTTCTGGCTGAAATTTGGCCTGAAGGGGTTCGAAGAGTGGATCTTTCGAGTGGATCTATCGCGTCATCAAATAAATGGATTGTAGCACCATTTCATGGAAATTTACCAAACTTATTAAACGATCCATGTACTTGATGTATAATACATACTCGATGTTAATAATCTACGGATGGGCGATCAATTGTCAGCGGGTATCAACCGTTGCGTCAAATTTCGATGGGTCGATAATGTCTCTTTGACATTAACGCGATTGCTCAGGATTCGCTCACAGGTAGTAAGCGTTCTTGAAGTCGACTTAGAATATCCGGAGCATTTGTATGACGAACATGTTGATCTATCATTCTGTCCAATGCGTCATAAACCACCTAGTAAGCAGCAGGTTAAACTTTTAGCAACTGTGTATGACAAAAAACGTTATGTTATACTTTATTTATTTATACTTTGTTATCGCAACTTGCAACAGCGCATGCGTCACGGTCTTCGTATAATAAAGATTCATCGCGTATTGCAATTCGCACAATCATTATGGCTTCGCAATTATATAGAACTTAATACAAAATTTAGAACGTTTGCGAAGAATGACTTTGAGAAAAATTTATTTAAGTTAATGAATAATGCAGTATTCGGCAAAACCATGGAGAACGTGCGCAATTACATCGGTGTAAAATTATTAACACAATGGATGATACGGCGCAAAGGCAACGATCGCGAAGTCGAATTTTCACAGCAGAAGTGTATTTTCTGAAAATCTGATAGCAATTGAAATTCGTAAACTTGAGTTCAACAAATTGGTCTCGTAGATGATATGATGGTATAGGAATATATACATTCCTAAGTGTATATTTCTATACACGAATGCGTTTACTACGATATATCAAAGATCTGTTTGTATGAATTTCACCATGAATATATATTATCGCTGTATCGTAAAAAATGTATGTAAAAAATGTGAAATTATGTACACAGACACTGATTGCTTCGAATGTGATGATGTTTATGAACAAATGAAGCGCGATGTCACTAGGTTCGATACGAGTGATTATTCTATCGATAATATGTATAATGCGAACAAAAAAGTGCCAGGCTTAATGAAGGATGAAAATAATAGCACAATATTGACTAAATTCGTCGAACTCAGAGCGAAAATGTATGCGATGAGAGTATAAAAAGGATTCTAAAAGAGTGAAAAATGTCAAAAATAACATAGCGCGAATTATAACGTTCGATGATTATACATACTCAGTTTAAATGATGAAATTGAAATGACGCATCAACAGTCATATAAGATCAAAATTACATTAAGTATATACGATATCCGAGACGAAAATCGTTCTGAGTCCGTACGACGACAAACGATATATCATACCGAATTCAACCAAAACATTATCATGGGAACATTATCGAATATCCTTTGTAAAAACGATTTTGTAAAAAAGGTCATGTAATTGTATTATTGAAATGTATTATATTATCGGAATGTATAAATAATTAATGTATATAGTATTACATTTATAGTAAAAAAATAAAGATTTTTTTATATATTAAATTGAAAAAAGATGGGTATAATAGGGTGAGCCATCTAGCATTTGGAATTTCAACTACTGTTTTGAGTTTGAAAGGAATAACATTTATGACGTATCAGAAATTTAGTTTTTTGTTTGACATTTACGAAATGGGTCGCTGTACGCTTGAACAAAATTGGGAAATATTGAAAACTTACTTCCAAAGTGGTGAGTCTTCAATCCAAACTGTAAGAAATTTACGTGGAAAATTTGGTAGAAAAGAAATGCCTTCAACACAGTTTGTGGATCAATTTGTGAAGCGAATTCGGCAAACTGGATCCTTATTGGATAAAGCAACTCGTGCTCCAGTAACGTCAACCGAAAATATTGCTGCTGTTGCTCAGAGTGTGCTTGAACAACCATCAACATCAACTCGCCATCGTTCTCAAAATTTGAACATTTCACGCATTTCTTCTTTGAGAAGAATTTTGAATAAAGACCTCGGCAATGTACTACCTTTCCAATAAAGCCACAAACTTTGAAAAATATTCATGCGTTTTTTTTTTAGAGCCAAATTAAATTCCAAATTTTAAATGGCCCACCCTGTAAACATTTTATACATCTTATGTATTGTATTTCATATATTTTTTATATATATTTTTAAATTTAAAATAAATACATTTTTTAATGAAAATACAGTTTGTATGAATTAAACTATATTATCCTTATATCTAAGAATTGTGCGATGCATCGAATCCTATTTTACGTAAACCTCTCCTCTGCGCAATACTTTCTCCATGAGATACACATCCGGATAAGCCGCGCGATATAACTCATGTTCATAGAACGCTCCAGAGATAGATTTTCCACGATCGTCCAGTAGATAGATTAAGGGATCAGTATGCTGCACTCTAGTGGTTTTAAACATCTCGGTGATTCAATTTGTATAATATTGGATGTATAACTCTTTTCGAAGACGGTTTTATATTTGCTCACGTACCGAATCACCTATTTTGAATTTCTGGCTGGACCCGCGATTTTCTTTATGTTGCTATACCGTGGCCAAGAGTTTTTCAGCGATCGCGAGAGTAACGTTGATAGGTCGCATATCGATCGTTTGATGCTTGCACGTATTATAATATACAAGCTGCGACATAGCGCATTGATCCACTTATAGTTTCCGTTAAGTGTAAACATCTTTCACATATCGTTTTTTAATGTGCGATTAAATTGCTCGACAACCGATGCCTTCATTACGGAATACGTTAAATAATTGATGTTGTGTTTTTTCAAGAGCCGTTGCACATCAACATTATAAAATTCTTTTCCCATAGCAATCTATAGATTTTTTTGGACATATCTTACTCTTTCGAATTATCTCAGCGATAGCTTCAGCCTTTATTTTTGAACGGTATGACCCATGCGTACTTGCTCAATACATCGATGACGGTGAGTATGTAGTGATGATCTCTGTTGAAACGCGAGTATGGATGCATCTCGATGATGTCACAGATCATCATATCTCCGGACTATGACGCGCCTTCGTGGAAAATTTCTTCTCGCCAGAGCGTGCAATTCCTCGACTAGCCGATTTCTCTCGGAACTAATTTTTCCTCTCTTTTCATCGGATTTCTTTTTCATGATTCGGCGCGTGGACCCAATGAGCCCAAGCCGGCTCGTAATGCTTCTCGATCTTTCGATGTTTGCAGCTCATTTTGAACCTTCGCTAGCGAGTCTTCCGTCGTTTCGAAAACGTTCTCCAACGACTCTATCATCGGTATGATTTTGGGTGAAGGTTATTGTTGTACACGATCGTGCCATCGATCATTGGATTTACGCAGAGTCATGGAATGCTCGAAGGCTTCGTTCACTTTTTCTCCCTCCTCTTGTTTTTCCTCCTCCTTCCTTTCACGTTTAGAATACTTTACGTTATCATCGCACGATTCTCTCTTTGTCGCACGCCGGAGTTATCGAAAAGTCGCAGTGGCTTGATAAGAGGTTTAAAATGTCTGTGTAAGGCAATGTCCTCCTCGATTTTACCGGTCTTGCGAATTGACTCGCTCTTCTCAATCTCCCTTACGATTTGTTTACGCTCGTGCACATCTGCCATGTTCGTCTCTGGTGAAGTATCAACAATGACTAGTTACATTATGCTACGCGAACATTAAATCTTTTTCTGTATCTACCATTTGTAAGCGCATTGTCCTTATCTATCACAAAAAATCCATATTTTTGTTGCCAACAGTTGTGGCACAAAACGCAAAATTCATCGTATGACATGATTGTAAACATGTTTCAAGTTGGTACCGTCTTGTTTGAACAGGATCAGCAGGTTCGCGTTATCACGTATAAGATATTTAGATATCCTCGCGTACGTCTAACAGAGATAGAAGCAGTTCGTGTGGCGACCTATCGAAAAGTATTCTCTCACCGCATCCTGCTTGTCGCATGCCATGTCATCAAAGATAAAAATAGAATTTGGACGCGCCTCGCTCGACGCTATTGTTGAAGAACGTAAAATAGCCGATTTCGTCGATAGACGAACAAATTTTCGAGATATTGATACTTTGTAACTATTTTGAGTAGACATTTACGTTCTCGTATGCCGTTCGGGATCTCGATCAAGCTTATGAAAGGTTTTACCGCAATTCGATGAGCCACAAATAATCGCGCATATAATACTCGATAGCATTTCGCCGCACTTCTCCATGCCGCCTCCCATTATTCACGATTTCGCGTCGTAATTCGTGACGCGTATCGTGTATAGCGATTGCTATTGTTTAAACAAATTTCATGCTCACGGGTTGTGCTTTCGACTGCCTATTTAAAGACGCGCGAATCCGCAAATAGCGCAGTAACAAAATGTATCTCACGCTGTGTCATCCTTTCGACATTCAGGATTTGAGCGACGAGCAATTGCAGTATACACTGAAGGTCATACTCTTAAGCGTGTATGATGATTATATCGATTGTATAGAACAATCTTCCGGAACACAAAAATGGATCTGAAAGCAGATCCAGAGATTCGAATCTATCGTCGACGATAGATCTATCGCTGCGACGAGCATTATAATCAATTGTAACAGCGAACCCACATCGGTCCGGCACCGAAGATAAAGGACTGTAGCGAATGTCGGCATCGCGCGTCGGTCTGCTGAATCGAGCAAACGCGCTTCCTTTCGAGTTACATATCCCGAGCTACCAATTTTGCGATCCGGACGTTCGGCTTACGAATCGATTAGCCAGAGGTGACACGGGCATAAATCCGCTGGACGCGATGTGCCGAGAACATGATATTGCGTATTCTCGGAGCGACTTCACCGATAGACACACGGCGGACAAAGTACTCGCCCATAAAGCGCTAAAACACGTTATCACAAGAGATTCGGCTCTGAACGAGAGAGTCGCCGCTGCTGCCGTTTGAGCAGCGAAAGCCAAGATCGGCATGAACATGAAATCGAAGAAGAAAAAAACGAGGAAAAAGACAATGAAAAAACGGATACTATTGACAGCGAAACAAGACGGCGTGTTATCTTTTTTTTTTCCAATGTTGGGCGCGCTCGGGTCCTGGATTGGCAAAGTGGCCAGCGTGGTGAAAGCGGTAAACGATAGCAAAGTCGCGCGACGTCAGTTTGAGGAGCTGCAACGTTACGATCGCGCGATGGAACAGAGTCGCGGACTGTATCTCCCTTCGCACAAATACGAACGCGGACTGTATCTCAGCCCCTATAAATGCAGACAGGGTGTAGCAACGAAAAAAAAATGCCAAAGAGACTATAAAAATGATCTCGGGTACAACTATCAACATGCAATTGGACGTGCTCACGAGATGTATGCGCGTACTTTGGAGGTGTTTTCATGCGTAACGCTTTATCGACGAGTGGCGCGCGTCGAAAGCGATATCGTGAATCTGGACGATGCGATCCAGATAGTCATTGGGTAGCTTAGCGAAAAGTATACTATGCAAAGAGAAACAATCGCATAGTGTACTTTGACAATTTCGATAATCTTCGACTGCCTAAAGAACTGGTGCGATATTTCGGGAATGGTGTTACGATGATAGAATACAATCGCATGTCCTATCAGAACTTCTGCGAACAGATGTTCTTGCGGTCTATGAACGGTCGATATGCGCGAATTTATAAAACCCGACGTACCGCGAAATTTCAGTATTCATCGAACGCTTTTTAATGTCGTTGACATTTACCCTGAGTGGGAAGAGCAGTGTCCTCACAGCAAACTACTTTCCTGCCATACAGTTGTGTGACTACGACTACAAGCTCTGATGATCTTTGAAACTTATCACATGATACCGAACGTGAACGAATCGAACAATAAATTTTATTTCGGCAAAGACGATGCGGAAATTACAATTTCCAAGGATTCGAATGAAGTGCATAAATGAATTTTTGAAACGTGCGATTTTATAGAAATTTCGTTCGCTCCGCAATGCACTTGAAACCGTTGACGTACGTGGCAATAGCAACAATGACATCGATGACGATGGCGAGGATGGAGAATACTAGATAATGCTTCGCGCAAACTACAACACGATGAGATGTGAGATTAAATGCACCTACAGAATTAACTTTGACAAGCCTCGGATCGCTGCTGGGATTCTCGTCAAAACGTATACTGCGACCACGAAGATGGCACGAATCGATCAACATAATGAACATAAACGTTATCCGCGTAGAGTGTAATGTGACTGCGGGCGCGTACAGCCACGACAAATGTCACACAATACGAATTTTTGCCGAGGGATATAAGATATCGAAAAGACTCGCGCAAATCATTTATTTGCCGAACGGAGCATTACGGATCTAATGATACACGTTGTCGATCAAAACTGATTGCTCGATTTTCGAAGAGAAGAGATCATCGTCAGATTACATGTGCGACGATGACAGCGCGAACATGAGAACGTACTCGTGTTGAACGGAGCGGAGCGTACGTAGAGAAATAACGCATTCTTTATAAGGCTAGTAATATCACCGATCGACAACATTCACTCATCCAGCTGCATCAGAAAGAAGAAACTCTTGTCGAACGTTAAATTTTTAAAATCTTTGAGGTTCACGGTACGCAACTTTCGAGATGACTGATATCCTAAACATCACAATCCGATTTTCGACGATCGCATAAAGTTTGAAACTCACATAATCCGTTTGCTATTTTTGCTATTTGAGTATAGCGACGAGATAAGAATACAGCAGGACTTATACATGTTGCCGTGCGAAAGCTTTCTATATGTTGAGGAACAGAGAGATCTAAGGTGTTACCGCGGTATTGGCAAATAATTGTATCGCGTTCATGTTTGATGAAATTTAATACGAACTCAATGGTGTGAAATTGATCACAATAGAAACGTTGGAATTACCAGTACCATCAAGAACTACGTGTCGCTGATGTATAACAAATCTTTGATTGTGCTGAATGGAATACTAGATCCGACAAAAGAAGGACACTTTAATTTTTACGTACTGCTCTACATGCTGTTGGACTTTTGCGAAGATTACAAATGCGTGGTCATCAATGCTCGTCATTGATATTGATAAAATCGCGCAACAACAACAATTGTCTGATTGGAGATCCGGCGACAAACCCGACGCTTGAATTATTCAAAGTGCAGTGACGAATGCTGCACGTGTTATTAAGCGAAATAAATAAGCTGTCGATGCTACGAGCAGTTCATTATCTGAGCATGAATTTTCGTTCGTGGAATTCGTACAAATATTCTCTGTTACAAAATACGACCAAACATTCGTGGGCCGTCAAAACAGTTACTCGGTTCGAGAAGCCGTGATATATAATATTAGCTTTACTCTGCACCGGTTGAAAGAACAACAAGATGCAAGCGTGTTCGACGCTTGTAATTTGAGTAACATGAAACTTTATCTAAATTCAGATTTCTACTCCGTAATATATAATTTGAATTTAGATTTTGATAAAAAGAGATATGCCATCCTGTTTGATATATACGCGCGTTGTGGTAAAGCATATTACGAAATCGATTGCTTTGAAACGCTACTCAACGTGCTCTCGTTTGTCGAGAAAGGACCTTTCGCAGTCATTGACTGCTCGCGACAAAACAAATCCGTCAAGAACGCCACCGTGGATGTATGCATAAAATTTGACTGCAAGGAGAATGCTTGCAAATATTATAGCATATTATCTCATCATACATCGTGTGATTCAGTATAATCCGTTAATCAACGTTGTGCGCAAAATCACCTAAGTGTATTTTCCGACACACTATAAAATATACGATTCATCGAAATCGGTCGCAGTCGATTCTCGAAAAATTATTCGCTATAACTGTACCAACGTTTGTGGATCTGCAAGAATTTATCGTTAGAAAGAAATTTATTGTGAAGGAAAGTGGCCATATTGAAAAAAAGAGCCATTCTCTCTCACTACATTTTTACAAGTTCCCTGCCATGAAATTACTTGACAAAATCCGAAAAGTAGTATGCTTCCTGGCTGAGTGCTTATCACCATGGATTGCGATGGGAAGACGGGATAATACCATATAGAATGATGAAACGCCTGATTACGATGGCTGTAATTGATGCGGAAGAAGATGACAAGGCTCTCGTATACGTTAAAGGATGTGAAAAACGTGAATGGTGGATATACTCGATACGATTTGATCATTGAGAAGATATAGATTTTTTGAATAATTTAGATGTTACTAATACTATGTGATGTATAAAACATGTTAAGAATTGTGAGTTGCAAAATGTATTTAAGATATATAATTGGTGGTTGCAACGCCAAAAAGGAATATACGAGAGCAAGTCAATAAGTTTTTAGAAAAATATGTAGTAAAATACATTTTTTTTGATCGATTTATTTTCTTAACATAATCTCCTTTCAGCTCGATATACTTAATCCATTCTCCAACTTTTTCAAGCCGTCCGAATAATATAATTTGTCCAATCTTTCAAAATAAGCCTCTATTTCGGCGATGAGCTGCTCTCTGGTGGTGAATCTCTTTTCTCCGAACCATTTCTTCAGGTTTAGAAACAGGAAATAGGAATAGTCGCAGGGGCTAAATCTAGCGAATAAGGATAGAGAAGCAATTCGTAGCAGAATTCGTTGAATTTGGACATCGGTGCCGGACATGTGTGAACCCGTGCATTGTCTTGATGGACGAGCACTTTCTTCTTCGCCAAATGGGGACTTTTTTTCTTTAAAATTTTGTTGAAACGATCCAATAAGACCGCGTAGTAATCGCCATTGATCGCTTGCTACGGAAGGTAATCGATATGAATTATACCGCGTGCATCCTGAAAAACTGTGTCACTTTCCGGACTTTACGGTCTTCGCCTTCTTCAGAGCTGGTTCACCTGGTGAATTGTTTTGATTGTTCCTTCGTCTCGGGTGTGAAGTAATGGATCCATGTTTCGTCCACAGTAATGAATCGATGCAGAAATTCATCTGGATTACGTTGAAACATCTCCAAACATTGTTTTGAAATCGTCACACGATCACGCTTATGATCCACAGTGAGCAAACGCGCATCCATCTTGTCGATAGCTTTTTCATATCGAATTGTTCGTGCAAAATTGAAATCACTGTGCCATGTGATATGCTTGTGGCCTCAACAAGCGCACTTTCATTCGTCGGTTAGTCAAAACAATATCGTGGACTTTATCGATGATTTCTGACGTAGTAGCCTTAATTGGACATCCCAAACGAGATGTATCACATGTAGATGTACGATCACGTTTAAATTCATTCACCCAATTGTATACAATCGCAAATGCTGGTGCAGATATGCTATGAACATTATCCAACTCGGCTTTGATTTCTTTTGGCGTTAAACCTTTCATATGTATTAAGTGTACAACTTTGCTTCCGCCGTTTTTTCTCCGAAATTAGAGGCTTTATTGTAAGAAACTGGTTATACATTTATGATTCAAAGTATTGTCCATCGCTGGCCACTACTTTCTCCCATCTTTCGGGTAGCGTACGAATCCCGCGTCGAAAAAACTGGTCATCTTTTGAGGCTATCCACGA
>Ga0157364_1000789_pt1 | contig 24025 bp, 15 predicted proteins | sample AttsexASBM2_FD_111476 | JGI IMG/M metagenome (GOLD analysis project Ga0157364, IMG submission 111476) | Fungus gardens microbial communities from leaf cutter ant in Ribeirão Preto, State of São Paulo, Brazil - Atta sexdens ASBM2 | ecosystem: Host-associated > Fungi > Mycelium > Unclassified ...
ATGAAAAATAAAATGAAATGAAATTAAGTCCACTGTTTGTGAACTTGACAAGTGGGGGTTTTTAGATAGGGGTTTTCTCTTTTCTTTTCCTTTACTTATAGCTTATATTATTCTAAAAATACACAGAATAGAAATAAAGAATATAATCTCAAATAATACAAAAACTTTCTGAGGTTTTGGAAGTATATAGTTTTCTTTTCATTCTTAATCTAACACTGGATCCATAGTCTTTTCCTGCTTGTGAGTGCTAATTCTTTTCTTTTTTGGTTGTTTTCATTGGCTATTCCTACTCACAAGCCCATTCCTAGAGCCTTTAGTTTCTGATTACCTATGTTTTATCTTGTTTTGTTGTCCAAATATCTGTAGAGATTATGACTATGCTTACAAGTACATATTTTTTGTAGCTAATCTTTTACAGATTCTATTTATGGCATTCTCTGTTTCTAAAGACCTTACATTATAAGATTTAGTTTGCATAATAGCTATCATACCATCTCTCAAGTGGATACTAACTTGAGAGAGGCTGAGATATCATTTAGAAGTATCAAGTCTTCTCATTAATGCCTTCAAAAGATTTTAAATGCTTGAAAACCCAATGAGAGTATGTTTTTTTATAAGAAAGTATTTTATGGCATAACAATGGAAGAGATATATTTGCAAGTACAGGAGTAAGATTAGATACTAAAGTGTATAGATTTCAAAGCTAATAAGAATATTGTTAGTATTATGTTCTAAGGTATGCTGATGCTCAGCTACTTCCTGTAGATGATGTTGGAGAAGTCTTAAAGCCTTATCTGTATTGATAGGGATTATAGGTTAGTTACTGAGGACAGATATCTATCTGAAGGTAAGAAAGAGAGAGGAAAGTTGAGATATAAAGTAGGTAATCCAGAACCACCAAAATTTTAATGCTATGAGATTCTAAATAAAAGACTTTATTCTGCTGTTAGAACAACTAGTAAGATTTACAATGTTTATATAGACTTGAATATCTCTAGGAAAACCTAAGCTTTATTGATATAATATACTGTAATTATACTACTTATCTCTGGGAGAACTTAAGAGAATAGAGTCAGGTTCTTGGAGACAATAGATATTCTATATAACTATGAAGTACATTCTAAAATCCTAGATTAGCTTATATGGGGAAAAATGATGAAAACAGCATGATTAGAGATGTTTTTGGCAAAAATCTCTAGAATGTCAGTCCACAAAGAACAAGAGATCACTAGACACTCCAATTAGATGATGACCACACAGGCACTTAAAATATTTCCTAGGGAAAAATTCAGTCAGTACTCATTTATAAGCATATGATTTACTATAGCTTTTAAAGCTCTCATACATAATAAATTTGAATGTCCAAAGTGTTTAAGCCATAGTTCACCTTTGGTGCATGATAGTTTGATTAGATTATTGTTATTATTGAGAAGTTCTAGGAAATGTTGACTTTTTTTGTCTGATGCTTGGAAAGTTATTTTCCATCTATTGAAAATATTATCATATTCATTTTTTCTGCTAAAATCCTATGATGTGTTATGATTACCTCTTCATGTCTATAGTATAACTTTAATATGTTAGTAGGATTCAGGGTATGATGTAACAATCAGCTGCACCATAGGTTATATTAGTCAATATCTCATGTAGTAGACATTACTTTCTTGTTGTTTCTTTGCTTTGTCCTTATATCTTGTAATATTATGAACATATGTTTACTATACAGTTTTCTCATAATTGATAGGTATATATAGTGTAGATACAGTTCTGTATCCTTACACTTTACCAATTGATCATTTCTTTATTCTTACTCAAGTCTTTGCCTTAGTTGCAATCTGAGCTAAGCTTAAGGTTGTAACATGATGACTTGTATGGATAAGTAGGAATAAGATGAAATTTTTTAGTCTCTTTATCCACTATATTGTGGAGAGACTACTTGCAATGACTAAAACAATCCTAAAACTCAATAGAGTTATTGTGATTTTTGTCAAAGAATTTTCTGAGTATATATGAAATAAATAATGTATAAACTTGAATGTTATGAGATGAAATAATTTGGACTTAAAAATTTTTCTTGACTTTTATTTATTTTTTCTGAATTTCTTTTGAATTTGTTTTTTTTTCTTTTATTTTCTTTTGTAGATGATAAAGAAGCATGTAACTGTAATCACATGACATGTTACATGATATAAGATTATAGGTCCAGACTTTGGCTAGAAGAATGATATCAAAAGTATATACAAATAGTATAGTACTATTATTAAAAATATGAGGAAGAGACAAGATAGGAGCATAGAAGAAGCAAGGACTTTAGGACAAGGTTATTTAATATTAGTATGGACTATGTGTAATTTATATAAATAGGGTAGCAATTTAGCAAAGACTTCTTGTTAAGTTTTCTTATGATCTCCACATCAATATTCTACTAAGTAATTTACTGCTTGTGTGATTATTGAGCTTTGTACTTAGTAGTTGCCATAACATTGAGATAGGTATGACAATGTATTGAATATTCTTTTTGCAGCATGAATGAAGTTAGTGATAATAATGATCTTCCCAATATTAGGGAAGTTAGTATCCTAGTTAATACTACATCTAATGGCAAAGAGTTCTGCTTCAGTGGATATAATATTTGTGATGTGATGAACAGTCTTGATAATTAGCCTATCATGAACATGGATGTGTGATATAGATATGGCAACTTGATTCTTAATACTAGCATCAGATATAATGATAACAGAATTTGGATCTGCTGATACTTAGAGAGTAATGTTATTAAGATTGCAAATATGTGATTTCATACTTTCTTTGCTTTGGTTGTTTGTATAATGAAAAGAGAAACGACTGGGAAAAATATCTATCAGTCTATCTCCAGGAGAAAATTCCTTATTGAACATATCAAAAGAAGGGAAAACTTTATTAAACCTGTTATCTATATCTACAACAAGACCTTTGATGTTTAAGTATTGTCTTGGAGTAAGTCTTTCCAATGACAACTGGTGAGTTTTATTTTTGTTTACTTGTCTTAATTCTAACAGCGATCTTAAGATGTAATTGGATGGTAAAGAGTATACTCTAAGCTGAGATCTACTACTGAGTTTTTGGAGATAAAGATGAATTAGAATAAGTCCAGTAATGGATTTAGTACTGAATAAAGGGAATGTGCAAAAAGCTCCTAAAATCCAAATGGCAGCTCTTCTTTACATTTCATTTAGCTCTTTAAGAGGGTATGATAATGGTGCTTTGTTGTAAAACCAAAGTTAAAACCTATAGAGAACAATAAGAAGAATGCAACTTCTATATAGTAGTTTCTTCTAGGTGGGAATGAGACTGTATGTTGAATTACCAAGAATCTTCATAAATTTGACTGTAGAGATAGCTTTAATTGTGCAAAAGTCAATATGCTGGCAAAACCAACAATTTCCTGTCAAAAAAAAATCTAAGATATCACCAAGTGTTCTTAGGATGAAGAATAGGATTCTCTAGAGGTATGAGGTCCAAAGAAGGTTTGAAAACTCCAAGCAATCTAAAAAAATGAAACACTTCCATCTTTCTATATTCTATAATTTATTAAAAATTTTTGAGAAGTAAAGAAGTAATGTGGTAACTACAAAGAAGAAGAGAATTCAAAACTATCAACAATTTGTTTTGAGTAACAAGAAGACCATCATCTATAAAAGAAAGAATAGACACTGGGATTTTTAAATTTTTTAGTTGTTTTTCAAGAATATAAAGAATAAAAGCAAGATATAGAGCAGACAAAATAAAAGAAAGGGCTGATCCCTGACCAATCCCAACATCTACATTGAAGAAAGGAGAAGAAGAATTGTTCCAGAGATATTGAGTTTTTCTTTCTACTAGATAATTGTAGAAAAAAAAAGCAACCTTGGGGTTAAACCCTATCTTGTTGAAGATACAAGAAAGTAATTGGTGATTCAAAGACAGGAAAAATTGGGCAATATTGAATACCAAAGTACTCATTATGGTATTTTTGATTCAGCTAGTGCAAATGAAGTAGGTAAGAATGATTCTAGCATTAGTAGTTGAACATTACTTTAAATCTCCTAGTTAACATAGATGGATCAAGTTTTTTGAGATTGACTGAAATTATAACCTTCTGCTGATGACTTTCTTAATGAGTTTACCAATAGTGTTAAGTAATATAATAGGTTTAAATGCTTTAGGAGAGTCATACAACTCTTTGTTAGGTTTAGAAATGATAATGGATGTTGAAACCTTGGAATGTGTTGGCCAGTGACCTAGTTCAAAGCATACATCAGTGATATTGATAATCTTCCTCAAACACTTATTATCTTTGATGATACTCTTGAGATGTCTCCATGACAACTTATCTGGGCTAGGAATTGATGAGTTATTATATTTATTGATGGAGCTGATGAATTCTGCTTCTGAGAATGGCTTCCAAGTTGTAATGTATTTTCTTGGAATCTCTTCTAAAAGACTTGTACTGATATGGTAGTCTTATACTATATTGAAAGATGAATGAAGTGCTTGCTATAAGTCTTCAATTTTGATGTATGAGTAACTGTTGTATCAGATTGCTTCAATGGCTGGAAGTTTTCATTTATTGACCCAATTCATGAGTTCCCATAGGCTACACTTCTTATTGGCAATTTCCTGGATTTTCTGATCAAAGAAAGGTTGTTTAGTTTTCTTAACCATACTCTTGAATTGTTTCTAGTCTTCAATTTTCTTTGATGACCTGTATTTTTCCAGATCTCTACTGCAATTATTGTTCCACCAATTCTTGGAGTGCTTGGTAATGTTAATAATCTTTGAATTCTTGACCCATATTCTTTCTGTAGAATTAGTGAATAGTTAAAATATTCATTTGAGAGCTTCAATGTCTTAAATACATCGACAAAGTTTTTTTTTTCTTAACTATTCTTAATTATTATATGTTTTCTGGTTTGAATATATTCTTTAAAAATTGAAATATTAACAGTGAGAGGAGCATAATCAGATACAAGTCTCTATCATAGGTGAATGGAATAGTTGTCAAATTCTTCTAACTTGGGTCTTAAGAACATGAGTTTAATTACTGAGTTTGAGACTTGATTGTTGTCCAAATATCTAGTAGAAACCCAATTAGTGAGGTTATATAATTCTAAACTCATAGAGTTTGCTATATCTATAAGCAAGTCACTATGAATGGAATAATGGGGAAAATTAGGATCCCAAATACTATCTCTAATATTGAAATCCTCTGTTATAGTTAAGATATTGTTGATATTTGCCTCAGTATTTTTGAGATAATTTAAAGCCAACTGTGAAGAGTCTCAGTACACATTGATTAGGAAATAAATCAAACCACAATTGAAAAACAAAACAATTGAAATATTTTTGTGGTCAAAAATATCATTGCATAGAGAAAAACAAAAAAAGAAAGTCTGATATAAATATATATTATAACTCTTGGAGAGTTATTTCTTGAGGAATTCCTGGAGAAAGTAATCTAATTAGGGTAATTTGAAACTCCTACTAATTATTCTTCCTTCTTGCACTTAGAACTTGGTATATGTTATAACTCAAAACCCTTAGAGTTAGATTATGAGATAATCTTGTATTGGGGTAATACAAGAGAACTCAATAGAGAACTCTGTACAGAATAGTCTACCTTTATATACTGAATCCTCATGGTCCATGCTAGCTATTTATAGCCTACTCTAAATGACTATATGTTAGCTATGAGGTCTGCATGTGGTATGACATCATTCTTTTAGAATCTTCTCTGTGCCATGTGACCCATGTCATCACTAACCCTAACCCTAGGTGCTAAAAATAGAGAAAAGGAAAATAACTTGAGAAAGAGAATAGAAGAAAATGAGAAAAGAACTAAGTCCACTTCTTGCAACTCTGACAGTATAGATCAAATAGTAGACTATGATAGTTCTTGAATAAAGATGATGTCAAATGAACTTTGAGTTTCTAATATTATATTAACAACAAAGTTGTTTTTGTGAACATTCCATGAGAATATCTTGATATTTTTCATAATCATGCTTAGTTACCATTCATACTTGAACAAATTGATTGTCTTTTGTTTTCATGAAGCTCCTAGTATTTCTTGGAATAATATTCTCTATTAAAGTTGTGCTTCCAGAATAGGCATATATTTGAGTTGGCTTGATGATTACATTTACAGTTAGAGTACCTAAAGATATGGGGACATGGTTCACCTTGTTTTGTTTTCAATCTAAGAGGATTAGTCTTTTCATTTGCTTTACAATACCATACAAAGTGACAGTGGTATTTGGATTTGTGAGAACTATTATATTTTATGCACTTTGATCCCTGAATTTTATATACAAAGATAGTATGTTTCTATTTCCAACAATTCTTATACCTTGAAACTTCTGGATTCATATTTGCTTCTCTAACTGTGACAATATAGCTTCCAATATTGAAGCACCAATTGATGAGGCTCTTAGCCTTAGACCCACTCTAGATATCCCATATAATAACCATGTCAAATTTTAGAAATACCTTGATAACTCTTGATCTAGAGGCCAAGGTAATATTGTTGAATATGTGATTATTTTTGATAATCATTTCAACAATGTCAACTGTTAAAGAGATATTAGTGTTTTTGATGAAGTATGGAATACCTATGATTTTAAGATAGGATTTATATTAAGGCAATCATAGCATTTCCATATTGTTTGTCTCAATATTATTCATGTTCTTGATATATTGTTTGATGGTTTGAAGGTCTAAGAGAGCTGCCACTTTGTTAGTAGTTTATAACAATACCTGATTGCTCCAATTGTACAAAGTCTGTTATAACTTCTGATTTGATATTTCTAAGTGCTCTGTTAATGTTAGCAATTACAACACTGGAGTCCTTCATAAATTGAGACTTGTTGTTATTATTTATTAGAATAATAACTTGTTTCCTTAATAGCTCTTTTGTTGTCATATTGAGCCTGGGTTTAGTTTTATCTTTACTACTAATAATTCTTTATATGTTCTCAATTTTTCTGTTTGGAGGTTAGGAAACATTTCCTTGATTTTTAAAACTTTTCTAGTGATATTAGCAGGAGTTAAAGCTTAAGTATACAATTTTCTTCTTTTTTGTTATTATTTTTTTAAGAACTTTGAAATTTTGTTAATATTCTTTAGCAATTTAGCCAGAATTAGAGAAGGTAGTCTAGAGAGAAAAGCAAGCTTGTCTGTATTCTTGTTCTTGTTGTTCTTGTTAATAGTACTCTTACTAAGCTTTGAAGTGAACTAGACCTTTACTTTACATCTGAAGGAATGGTTATTATTGCTAGCAATAAGTTCATCTCATCCTAACTCATATAGAGATGAAATAAAGCTCTATACTACTTTGCTTATACCTTTGAGATCATTAATCTCATTGGCTCTACCACTTTCTACTTTTTTATTAAGAATATACTTTGTCATGTAACAAAGTGATTCCCTAATATTCTTGGTATCTAAGATAAGATATTTTATTGAACTATAGAGAGAGACAGACTAAAAGTCTCTATCTCAAACATCTAGCTCAGTTGCTTGGTTAACATTATATGACAACTGAATATTGATTGTATTCTGAGATAGACTCATGTTAGAGTTGCTGTTAGTCACACTCTTACCTCAAGGTTTAGATGCTTTCTTGAGAATAGGTACCTTGTTGTATACATATTATTCTTTCTCTATAAAGGGCTTGCCAGTTACCTTTCTGACTAAATTGCCTACCTCAACATTTTCTTTGTATAACAGCTGAGAGCAATCAATAGGTTTCCAACACTTGATATCTGGGAGATATTACAACTCAAAGACTTTAGGATTGATTAATGGGAAAAATCTTGTATTAGGGTTAATATAAGAAAACTCAATAGAGAACTCTATACAAGATTGTCTACCATATATACTAAACTACCATGGTCTATACTATTACTTCTCTAACCTATCCTAAATGACCATGTGTTTGTAAAGTCAATATATGTTACATATGTTGTATAATATTATCCTTCTAGAATCTTCTATATTCTTCTTTATAACCTTGTGACTTGTAACCATTTACCATGACTATGACATCTGATGTGACTAATGTGTGATAGTGTGATTATGACATCACTCTAACCCTAACCCTAAGTCAAAAAAAAAGAAAAAAAGAAATCAAAAAGAAAATAAAAAAGGAAAATTAAATAAAAAAGCTAGCATTCAGGCTTTGCATGTTTAACAGGAAGTCATTGTTAATTTTCATACATTGATAGTATAGAATAGAAGAAGTGCTTAAGGAAATTAAAGAATTTCTTGAGTCCACTTTGTTAGAAAAAGAAAATCTTTTTCTAATGATGCTGTTGTTAACATCCATATTTATGTTAGAAGTATTTTGAACTATTGTTGAACATAAAGTTAATATTTTGAAGGGAAATAAAATAGTATATTTACTAATTCTCTACTAGGTGCTACTATATAAGATGGTGGTATAAAAGAAAAAAATGTTTCAAGTTGAATGTTTTTGTAGTCAGCTATATCTCTTTTGAGAGAAAAACAAAATCTGGACAGTTTAGAATGAATAAAATACATAACTCTAGACATCAGAGTTTAAGGTAATAGACTTAGTTTATTTTATCTTTATTTTCATTTGTATTTTATTTTCTTATTTAGGACTTTGGGTTAGAATTATAATGTAACATCACATATCACATATTACATAAATAAATAGAAAATAAAAATAAAAATAAGAAAGAAAAATAGAATAAACCAAGTCTATTATCTTGAATTCTAACAGAAAGATAGTAAGGTATGTTGTCACCAACATTAGGAGTAAGTGTTAATTTTGGTCAATTTTCAGAATAAGGGTAACTATTAGCTTATATAAATAAAGACTATAAGGAAGTTAATCTAGGTCTAAATAGTCTTTAAATGTAGAGATAGAGATATATGAAGTTATTGGAAAGTCTAGCAAGGATGTTATAATTTAAGATTAAGAGTAAAATCAAAAGAAGAACCTTATATTAGAGTTAATATAAGAGAATTCAATAGAGTTTCTAGTACAATATATATACTATTAACATGTAGTATAATATTTGTTACAAACTTCATTCAGCTTGTATCTCTACAACTAGAGAACCAATTTTCACAAACTAAGTTGTAATGGAAAGCCCCAAATGAGAGCTATCTACACATATACAGGATGTACAAAATCAACAGAAAATAACTGAGATATCAGACTATCAGTAACTGTAAAAGCTTTGTTTGCTAATACCTCATGAATGGCTGAACAGATTTATATGATTGAACTTGTATTGGAAAGTGCTTATCAAACTGTTTCCAATGATATATGGTATATCTCATAGCAATAAGTACTCATAGAGATACAAGTATATCAATGTAGTAACATAATTAGTTACCTTCTAAAATTAGCCTGACAGCTGTTATGACAGATGACAGCTTCTATCAGGTATGAGTTTTGATCATGTGATAGAAATAGCTTGTGCACAGACCATCACTCTTTTGTATATATACCTTTGTGTCTGAAGACTAGATCTTAGACTTAACAATATCAATTTTCATCAATCTTTATCCTTTATTATTTGTATTGATCTTAATCATCATTGTTATCATTATTGAACTTCTGAATCACTTCTAAACCTCTGAGAGTACACCCAAGGTTCAGATATCACAAATAAGTGAAATTTTTATTGATAATGTTGTGATAGGAACAGAAAGTGAGAAAGAATATGATGAGTTGGTAAAAAATATAATTAAGAAGAATGGAAAAGAAAAATTTATATATAAAGCTAAAGAAGTATAAGATGATGGCAGTATTGGATTGGCCAGTTCTGAAGATAGTCAAGAGTATACAAAAGTTCTTAAAACTTGCTAATTATTATAGGTGATTTGTAAAGAACTTTGTAAAAATAACAAGATGTTTATACAAGTTGACAAAAAAAGTTTACTACCAAACCAATTTTAATAGTATCCAATTTATATAAGAAAGTAAGGATACATTGGATTATGTAATAGAAGGAATATTTGTCATGACTTACCCCTTAAGAGTTAGAAGAAAAGTATACTTATGTATTGAGTAATATAAGAGAATTCAATAGAGTTTTTATTATAAAGTAGTCTACTTTATATATTTCTAGAAGTTAATCTGTATATCTTCAACTTACTCCAAAGCTATGACTAAATTCTTCTAGTAGTTTCTATAAAGATACAGATATTTAATTAAAAACAAGATAGATATTTTACTTATCTAGATTTGATTTTACTTTAAATCATATACTAGTGTATGAATTGATTAGGAGACTAAACTTGAGAGTGAAAGTAGAAAATAATCAGAAATCGATAAAGAAAGAATGGATAAGAGAAATAATAGAAGTAGTAGTAGAAGGACTAGAAATGGAATTAGTAAAAAGAGACAAGGGAGAAAGACAAGGAAGTTGTGTTAGAATTAAAGATAGTGAACTCTATTTACTTTTAAATTTTTTACTCTTTTTTTATTTTGGAACTTAAAACTAGAGGTTAGCATGATATCATGGTCACACTGTCACAAAATGTCACATGACATGACTTGGTGTCACACATCAGTCACAGCCCCATGATGCAGTCATAGTCATAGTCATACAATTATATATCATAATAAAATAAGATAGAAAGTTCTAAAAGAAATAACATCATACAATGTGTTTAACACATATTAGCCTTAAGACAAACACATAGTCATTTAGGGTAGACTAGTGTAGTAGAGCACAGACTATTAGTTTTAGATATATAAGACAGACAATTCTGTACAGAGTTCTCTATTAAGTTTTCTTGTATAAACTCTATATAAGGTTTTTTTTATTGACTAATCCTAAGGTCTTTAAGTCATAACAAGTAGTAGAAGTTACTAAAGAAACAAAGAAGTTTGGACTTGAGGTATTGAGAGAAAATAAAAGAAGAATTAATGTTGAAGGAAGAAAAGATATTAATTGTTATAATTTGAATATGGAATTAGTAATGTTCACATGATACAAAAACACTTCTCTCTTTAATACCACCATCTTTTATGGAAGTGTCTATTAAAGAAATTGCAAATAAAAACACTTTTTCTACTACTTTAGCTATATCTAACTCTAAAGAGCTCAATGATATTTCTAAGAATGTTTACATAGATGCTCCAAGAGGATCTAATACATTGAGCCTAAATCTTTCTAAAGAATCATTAGCTCATTTTAGTTTCCCTCTATACTCTATGCAGAAAGAATAGAGATTTAAAACAACAACCCTACTTGGGTAAGACAGACAAAGGCAGAGATTTTCAACTTATTATATACATTTGTCAAAGGAGGAAAGACAAGTATTTACAATAAAGTTAGCAGTTCAGGCAACATGCTTCTATTTCATGCAGAGTATGCTTTAAATTTGAGTGCCAATGCAGACCAATCAAATAGTCTTAACTCTTCTTCTATTCCATATGCAAAAAACAAACCAGCTGATCCTGATCTTTGGAATGGTCAAACTCACCCCATATCCATATTTGGCAACAGAAACTCTCAGTCCATCAATACTAAGAACATTAAAGTATCTCTCTTATATATAGCAGATTTCATTAAGAATAAAGATATCAAGCATAATAGGAAGAAAGATATTTCTTGTTTAGAAGGCTTTGGAAAAGCTATGTGGACTTTCATCACATCTATTTTGGAAGGAGGATAGAGCAAATTAAACTCTAGCAATAATAACAAGACTTTCTGTCAAAAGATATTAGAAAAAATTTCCAACAACATTCTAGTTTATAAAAATAGCAAGACTTCCACTAAGACTCTAGACCCAAAACCTATTGAGTTTTTGAATGTCTCTAACATCCCTTCTCCTCTACCTCTCCCAGTTCTTCTCAAACTGTCTAAAGAGAAATTGAACAAATCAAAGTTTCATAGCAAAAATATCAATAAGCCCCAGAACCAATCAGACAATAATGCCAGATATACATATGCACAAGCATTATCTGTAAACATCAATGATATTCTTAAACTTAAAGACAACTTTTCTAATCTTCTGAACAAGAAGATAGAAAATATACACAAAACCATAAACAATACAGAAAAGATAAAACTGCATATCAACATGACAACCAAAGTCCCCTTATGTAAGCAGATTATTGTCCCTATGGGTAATAAGAACATCTCTAGATTTATGGCATCTTTCAAGTGAATATATTGCCAACTTAAACAAAGTCTTAAAAGATATTAAAATAGATATCTTCATTGATTTTATTAGATCTGACCACTGTGATCTTGTTGTTATATCAAACAAAGTTGCTTTATCTTCTGACCTTAACATTGTCAAAATTTTTATATAAAAAACATCAACTCAGTAAATGCTAATAATGCCTAACCTACTTGTCTTTCTCAATCCAAGTCTTATCTGAAAACACTTGGAATTCTCTACCTCATTGAGAGTATAAATATGTCCATGAATTCTAATGTGATAGGATTAATTATCAAATCCACTTATGTTTTTAATAACATTCACTTAATATCCAAGCCACAAGTTATCAAAGTCTTTCCAAAGTCTGATATAGCCATCATATGGGTTAACATCTAGAATTCCCAGAGTGGTATATCTGCTAAGACTCTTATTAATAATTGCTTCAACTGCTTCAACATAGAAAGCCACATTGCCATGATTTGTGATGCTAATGTAAACCCTAGTGTCCTCTAATACAAGAATTGCTGAAAGTGGGAACATACTACTTTTGTGTATAAAGTGTAAGGATCAAGATACATTAAGTATAATGAACCTTACAAGATCAAGATACATTAAGTATAATGAACCTTACAAGATCAAACATCATTGCCACTTTGTCTAGTATTGCAAGACATACTGTAAATGAGAATATCAAGCTGATTTAATCAAGCTGATTTAAACTTCTGTCTATTCTGGAGGCACCACTTCAACAAGGAATAGCATGCCAAGAAATATCAAGAAATCTGGAAAACTAGAAAACAGTCAATTCACTCAACTATGAGTAGTACCCAGGCATGATTATTTACAAGCTGAGAGTATTCTTGCAAAATGTTTGAAAGAACAGTGTTCTCACTGACTTAATACTGGAAACAAATAAAAATTTCAACATTATTTTCATTCAAGAACCCTTCTAGTCATTTATACATACCATTCTGAGTTTTTTTAGCAAGGAAGGTATTTAAGTTATAGGTGCTCTGAATCATCTGCACTGGATTACTTTTTCCAGATCAAACTCTAATGAGTATAATTACCCAAGGGTTATTTCTTACATCAACATTTGTCTAATCTATATGCATTTTTTTAATGAAAAGACATCTTTAATTATAAAGATATTTGCTGTTTTTCATTTTTCAACAATGACTTTATATTTTTCATGATTAAAATTTACTCTGATGATAATTAATCTGCTTTAAAGTATCTCAAGGATACTGAAGCCAATATTCAAAATGTTCTGATCATGGCTGGAGATTTTAATATTAGAAATAGTGATTGGGACTCTTCATACTCTTTCCATTCATCTCATAACAATATTTTACTAGAGATTGCAGACTATTTTGATCTCTCCTCATCCATCTAATAGATTTCTACTCAATACTCTGATAACAATAACAATACAAACTCAGTTATCAACCTACTCTTTTTGAGATCAAGTTCAATAGAACTCAACAACCATATCATATTCCCAGAACTTTGATTCCTCTCTGACCATACTCTGCTCACCATAGATATAATCATCAATTGTCAGGCATGGTTCACATCAGGGGTGAAAGTCTACAGAGCTGGCTTAGAGATGCAAACTTGTGGAATGATCTTGGCTTCAGCTTATATGCTGCACTGTCTGTCTACCACATGGTTATAATTTTCAGAAGAAAGAAAGAAGTCTGAGATAGAAGTGAGTGCTGATTGGTGTGCTATCATTGAATACTAGAGATTGAGTTTAATAAGAGTTATCTTTATTGATTATCAAACTAGTGAATTATAGTGTAACTACTAGTCTTATATACAAGGAGATAATATAGGAGATGCTCAGGGTTTCAGTAGTATAACCCATATTACCCCCAGCAGAAGTTTCAGTATTGAGATACTGATAGGAGTATGACTCTGCTATGGAAGACTGAGTTGAATAGGAGTATTCCCATTATGGAAGGTGGAATACCTGGATGATTGCATTACCACCATGAGGCATGTTGCAAGAAAGATGGCTGCTATAGAAGACAAGCTTATATAGTGGATATTGAGAAAGCAGTATTACTATAGGGATATATTTTTCAGATAGGTAGACTTGGCATATGACAGTATTCCCCCCTTCAAACTAAGCCTTTGAAGTCCTATTGAGTTTATCCAAAGAAACCCATGATTGTTGTGGCAACCACTAAGTATAAAGCTCAATAGTAATACAGACAAGTAAATTTCTCAGTAGAATATCAAGTAAGGATCACAAAAGAACTCAACAAGAAGTCTCTGCTAAATTACTACCCTATTTATATAAGTTACAGGTGGTCTGTGCTAGTACTATTTAACCTTGCCCTAAAGTTCATATGTCATCTATGAGTATACTATAAGGCACTATGAAGTAAATATATCATTAACATGTATTTTGACATAATTCCTTCTAGCCCTTTCTATCCAAATCTGAACCTATGATGTAGCATCATGTGATGTGTCATATGACTGTAGTCATGTATGTCTTCATTATCCAAAAAATAAAAGAAAAGAAAAATAAAACAAGTTCAAAATATAAAACTTGGAAAAAATAAATAAAAGCAAAGAAAAATTCTTCAAGTTCAAATCATCTCATAACAATGATGGTGCCTAGGTCAACAATCCATAAATGAAAAATAAAAATTTTTGCCTTTCTTTTGTATCACCATGTTCTCTCCCACCTTTTCTAATATTTCACAATATGATACTGATATGCTTGAAGAGTAGCAACAAGAGATATAGAGAAGATATAAGGAGGAGCAATGGCTCTAGGCCCAATTGGAGGAAATAGCAGAAGCCCACCATGTAGAGTGTGCTACTTAGAAGTTAAGAAAGACAACAGAGGCTAAAGCTAGAAAAGAGGCTAAAAAGTAGAGGATAGTAGAAAAGAAAAAGAAGAAAAAACAGATGGAGTACCTTTATCAACTCCAGGACAAAGTACTGGTAGATAACACTACCTTTTTGGAGGGCATGGAAGATTTTCAAGTCATGGGAACTAAACACAAGGAGATTATCTCAGGAGACAAAGAGAGGTAATGGCCTTCTAAAAAGAATAAGAGGAAATAACCAGCAAGATACTATAGAGATGCTAGAGTCAAGATGGAGGATGTTAACTACTATGAGAAATATATGAGTACTAGATAAGATTATCTGGTGTACTACTCAAAGTGAGTAGGAAATTAATATTTTATTTTTTCTTTACTAATAATTTCTCTTCATAGCCATTCTCTTGTATATACTGGGTGTATTTCCCTCAAACAGCAGTGTAAATTCCATACCAATACCAACTTCCTAGCTATGATCCCTACCTATGGTAGAGTTTTAAGTACTATTAAAAAGACACTCTGAGAACTCATGGAAGAGTAATGAGACATTGGGAAGTTCCTTCAGGATTTGATAAAGGGCCAAAAGAAGAATATGGTCTAATTAGTGAGAATTTGGGCCATGGTAAAACAGAGATGGGGCTTGAAAGATAGGAACAAAGGAAAAAACAGAAACAATAAGGAGGGGTTCAAGAATGGCCCTAGGGAAAGTCATAAGGAGAGGACTCTATCATCTGCCTCCTATTAGTATATTTGTTTTGTTTTAGTTTTAAATTTTATTTTGTATCTTGTTGTGTCTAACTGTGTGAGTAAGAAAATCAAAAGATAAAAAATAAGCAAACAGAATATACTAAGAAATTAATGAAAGAATTCCTGTTAAAAATTACATAGAGGCAGAGAATAAGTACAACAGTGTGATTAGAATAAAGAAAGTGGACCTAGCTTGGTAGAATATGTGATATGGAAATTAGATACCAAGTTGGCAGTATAAGTGAGTTTGGATGCAGAGATCTACTCAAATTTATCTTTGGTATCTTTATACCCTAGCCAGATTACCTTATACAGGAGTTTGCATGTCTATCAACAATCAATCTTAGAGTCCACTATCTGAGAAATTTCATATTTGGGTTCTCCATTGATTATAACTGGAGTAGAGGCTAGTTGTTTTCTTTTGAGAAAAGAGTTGGACATGGTGAGTTCAAGCATGGATATATGGAAAACTGGATGGACAGAGTACATGGACTCTAGGAGGCAGAGAGTAAATAATAGTGTACTAGACTAGAAAATAATTTTGTAGGGTCCAAAATATTTTTCAAAAAGCTTTTTTGAAGGCTGAGTGGTTCTGAAGAACTGAGCCTTGACAAAGACTTTGTCATCTACTTTGAAATCAGGAGCAAGAGGAATGTTGTGCATTAGTGGATTTCTGATAACACTGTTGGGCTGCAAAGATTTCAGCTTTAAGGATACTCTGTAACTCATCAAGATCTATGACAAAGTCATAGGCTCATAAAGAAGCAATATTACATTCAAGATAAATGATGATGTTTGGATGATATCTCTTATTAGCAAAGAATAGATAAATACTAGTGGTAGCACTTAGAGCATTGTTGTAAGTAAACTCTGCAAGAGGTAGGAGTTTAGATCAGTTGTCTTGCTGGTAATTACAATATACACAGAGATATTGCTCAAGGGTCTAATTTGTGTATTTAGTCTGTCCATCACCTTCAGGATGATAACCTGAAGTGAAGTAAAGCCACATGTCCAGAGCAGTGCCTAAAGAACAGAAGAAGTTTGACACAAACTCCAAGCTTCTGTCAGAGATAATATGGAAAGGAACACTATTTGAAGAACACATGGAGGATGAACAGACATGCTAAGTCTGAAGATGTGATAGTATCATGGGCAAGAATAAAGATCACCTACTTGGTGAGCCAGTTGACTATGACCAAGATATTGTTAAACCCAGAGAATGATAGGAGTTTCTCAATGAAGTCCATAGAAATGAAATTCCATAGTTGTTTAGAGATAGGAAGTTGTTTGAGAGATCTATAGAGCTTGTGACATTATGGCTTAGATTGTATACAAGTGATACAGGACTTGCAGAATTGTTGTACATCAGAATAGAGACTGGGCCAGAAATATCTATGGCAAACTAATTCCAATGTTTTGTTTTGACTGAAATGTCTGGCAAGGATATAGTCATGATTATACTAAAGAATAAGATCTTATCAAAGGTCTCAGGTTTTATGATGGCATATAAACTATATATCAGAATAAAGATGAGGGGAGTGGCAGTTGAGAAACAAATTCAATGGGTATTGTCATACATGCAGGGAGGGTTGGCAAATGTGTAGAAGGAAAATACATTGGAAGATCTGGAGAGGGGGTTATTAGATTACAAAACAGTAGGAGAATTTTTGACAGATATTAGAAAAGAGTTTGGAGGAGGAGACAAGAAGTTGGTAAAGGTAGCAGAGCTGAAGAAGGTGGAACAAGGGAGTAAAACAATAGAGAAGTTTGTACAAGAGTTCAGGAAAGCAGTGAAAGGTAGCAGTTATGAAAGGAGACTGTTAGTAGAGAAGTTCAAATGAGGGATGAACAGTACAATATGCTGAAGACTCATGGAGTCAGAATGGCAACCCAGCTCTATCAAGCAGTGGTACAATTGGACCATTACCCTAGACAGAAACTGAAGGGAGAGCAGGTGAGAAGAGGAGAGATTGAGGGAACAACAAGAATAGAAGCTACAGACTCCAAGGTTGAACAATAGAGAAGCATAATGGCAACAATTTCTAAGGCCTTAAGTTTGGCCAAGAAGGCAGGAGGCACCTCAATAGTGGGTTCTGGTAGAATTTACTTCAATAGAAAGAGTTAAAAGGATGAATGTAGTAATGATGTATCCTAATCAGAGGGCAAGGTTTACACAATGCAACTCATATGCCATGGATGTGGATTGTGGAAATAAGAATTGTTACAGTTGTGAAGGATTTGGTCACTTGGCAAGAAATTACAGAAATAGAGAGAACATAACAAGAGAAGAAAGAAGATTGGAATATGGACAAAAATTGATAATAGAAGGAGGAAATGAACAAGGAAATAGTAATTTAAATAAAGAAAGAGATTTAGTAGTCTTCAATTAGATCCCAGTAACAATAGGTTTGCAATGCTTGTAAGAGCAACAGATAATACATCTTGCTGCAATCTTGATAATAGAAACATGTTAAGAGAAGTGATGGTGAATATTGGGTTGGAAAGAATTAATATACAGAAAGGAGTGACAGTAGAGACATTGTTAGATAGTAGAGCTATGGGATTGGTTATAAGTTCAGAATTTGCAAGGAAGTAAGGATTCAAGTTGAAGAAAATAGAAAGACCATATTATTAGAGATATAGGGAGAGGACAGAGATAGATATAATAAGAAGGCAGAAGTGGAACATAATTTTGGAAATGCTGTAGCTTACTTGCTACAATTCTGGGATTGACTGGAGAACAGGAAAAGTAAAGATAATGAGGTATCTGGAAGAATGTGGAAAGCAGTAGAGACCAAAACAGGGAAAATTGGGGTAGCAAAAGCAAAAGAAAGAAAAAAAAAGGAAGAAGAAGGGAGGAAACAAAAAGAGAAGAAAAAGAAGAAAAAGAAAAAGAAAAAACCAAAGAAGAAGAAGAAGATGGAGGTGAGAAAAATAGTAGAGAAGTAGGAGATCTGAGATGAGAAGAAGAAAGCAGCAAAGTTGGAAGCAGAGGCAAAAAGGCTGGTCCCAGAAAGATTCTATAAGTGGATCTATATCTTCAGAAAGAAGACAAGTGAACAGATGCCTATAAGGAAACTTTAGGATCATGCAATAGATATGAAGAAAGGGAAGGTATATCCATTGTTGAGAGAAGAGAGAGAAGAGGTACACAAGTTCTCATTTTGGAACAATTGAGAAAAGGGTATATTAGACTCTCAAAGTTGCCTTAAATGGCACTAGTATTCTTTGTAGGGAAAAAGAATAGGAAGAAGAAAATAGTTCAGAACTATTAGTATTTAAATAAATGGACAGTTAAGAACAATTTTCCTTTACCTCTTATTTTGAATATTGTTGAGAATATTAGTACAAAAAAAATATTTACAAAGATGGACTTGTGATGGGGTTATAATAATGTATGGATAAGAGAGGAAGATGAGTGGAAGATGGCATTTACCATCCCAGAAGGGTCATTTCAACCAATGGTAATGTTTTTTGGATTGACAAACTCACCTGTGATATTCTAGACCATGATGAACAAGATTCTGTAAAATATCATCAACACTGGAAAGATAGCTAGCTTTATTGATGTTGTAATTATTGGAACAGAGGGGGGGGAGAGACATGATGAGTTAGTGGAAGAAGTAGTAAAGAGATTGGTAGAAAATAATTTGTATGTAAAACCAGAGAAGTGTAAGTGGAAAGTTAGAGAAGTGGGGTTTTTAGGAGTGGTGATAGGACTAGAGGGGATTAAGATGGAAGAAGAGAAGATGAAAGGTGTTTTGGATTGGCTGACATCCAAGTGTGTCAAGAATGTTCAGAAGTTCTTAGGATTGGCAAACCATTATCATTGATTTATTCAGGACTTTGTATCCATAGCTAGACTATTGCATGATATAGTTAAGAAAGATCAGAAGTGGAAATGGACAGAGAGGTAGGAGAAGGCATTTAAAGAATTGAAAGATAGATTCACTAAAAAACTGGTGTTAGTAGTATCAGATTTAGATTTAAAAAATGAGGATAGAAGTTGATGCATTAGACTATGCTACAGAGAGTGTATTATCTATGGAATGTGAAGATGGGAAGTAGAGACCAGTGGCATTTCTCTCAAAATCTCTAAATAAGACTGAGAGGAAATATGAAATTCATGACAAGGAGATGTTGGCAGTAATAAGAGGATTGGAAAATTGAAGGCATTTATTAGAAGGTGCCAAGTATAAGTTCAAGATCTGGACAGACCATAAGAATTTAGAATACTTTATGAAGGCACAGAAGTTGAACCAAAGACAAGCCTGTTGGGCATTATATTTGTCAAGGTTTGATTTCACCTTGAAACATGTTCCAGAAACAAAAATAGGGAAGACAGATAGGCTTAGTAGGAAACTGGACTGGAAAGTAGAAATAGAAAAGGACAATAAGAATCAAGTATTTATTAAGGACTGCTAGTTACATAGTTTACATGAAGTAGTAATAGAAGGACTAGAGGTAAATATTGTGTAAAAAATAAAAAAAGCTAGGGGAAAGAACAAAGAGGTAATTAGAGTAGTAGAAGAAATAAAGAAGACTAGGGTAAAAATGTTGTAAGGAGATGAATAATAGATAGAGGGAGAATTAGTACTAAAAGAAGGAAAAGTGTATATACCAAAAAATAAAGAGCTCAGAGTGGAGATAATCTGGTTACATCATAATACACTAGTAGCTGGACATAGAGGAAAGTGGAAGATGATAAAGTTGGTGACAAGGAATTACTGATGGCTGAGAGTGACAAAGAATGTAGGAAGATATGTAGAAGGGTGTGATATGTGCTAGAGGATGAAGAATAGGATAGAGATACTAGCAAGGAAGTTGAAGTTAAGCAAGATGCCAGAGAAACTGTGAACACATCTAACAGTAGACTTTATCACAAAGTTACCAGTAGTAGCTGGGAAGGATGTAATACTAGTAGTCTGTGATAGGTTGTCCAAGATGACACATTTTGTGGCAACTACAGAAGGAACATTGGCAGAAGGACTAGCAAGATTATTTAGAGATAACATGTGGAAGTTGAATGGGTTACTAGAGAGTATTATGTTAAATAGAGGACCATAATTTGCTGCAGAGATAATGAAGGAGTTGAATAGTATGTTGGGAATCAAGATGAAGTTATCAATAGCTTTCCACCCACAAACAGATGGTCAGAAGAAGAGAATAAACCAGGAGCTAGAATAGTATCTGAGGTTCTTTGTTGATCATAGGCAAAAGAATTGGTCAGAGTGGTTAGCATCAGCTGAGTTTGTGATTAATAACAAGGCATATTTGACAACTAAAGTATCTCTATTTATAGTGAACTATGAAAGAGAATTGAGAATGGGGGTAGATTTAAGAAGAAAAGAAAAAACAGAAAAAGCAATGGAATTTACATAAAGAATAAAGAAGATACAAGAAGAAGCAGGGGTGGCATTAACAAAAGCATAGGAGGAGATGAAGAGAAAAGTAGATAGAGGAAGGAAGGAAGCAGAAATATAGAAGGTTGGGGATAGGGTCATATTGAGTACAAAGGATCTGGTATTCAAAGAAAGACTGGTAAGGAAACTAGTAGATTGATATATCAGTTCATATATTATTAACAAGGTAGTTTCTACCAATGCAATCAAGTTAAGATTGCCAACTTCAATGAAAATTCATCCAGTGGTGAATATTAGCAGAGTAATATGATATAAGGATTAAGTAGGGGGGCAAAGGAAAGAAGAAGTTAAACCAATAGAGGTAGAAGCTGTCAAAGAATGGAAGGTGGAGAGAATTCTGAATAAAAGAAAAGTGAGGGAAGTTGTGAAGTACTTAGTGCAATGGAAGATATTTATAGCAGAACATGATAGTTGGGAAAAGGAGAAGAATTTGGAGAATGCAAAGAAGTTAGTGGCAGAGTTTGAAGGAAGAATGAATGCAGAAGTTAGGAGGCAAGAGAAGTTAGATGTGGTAGAGGAAAAGGACTTTAGGAAGAGGGAGTTACCTGGAAAATATACAGCAAAAATTGTTATGGAACGCTTTGGATATAAACAATTTTTATTTTCTTTTTCTTTTATTTTCTGACTTTATAGGGATTTTGTTTTGTTTTTCTTTTTCTTTTCTTTTGGACGATGAAGAGGCATGTGACACTGCAGTCACATGACATGTCACATGATGTAATGTCATAGACCTAGAAGGTGGTGGAAGGATCTAGAAGATAATATCAGGGCACATGTATACAATATGGTGACCTTGAGGCAAACATGAGGAAGAAGCATAGACATAAGGGCAGGATTAATTATTAGTAGCATGGACCATGAGGACTTTGTATATATAGAACTCTGATTAAGCAGAGACTCCTTGTCGAGTTCTCTTGTGAAATTCCCACATTATAACTCTACTGAGAGATTTACTCGTTAGTGAGATCATTTGTCATTGTGATAAGTGGTTGCCACAACAAAAATGTTGTATAGATAGGATAATGGAAAGTTCAAAGAGAAGTGTTTAAAGAAGTTGGAAAAGAATTGAAAAAGGTAGAAGGGAGAAGATAAGACAAGAAAGAGACATGAACCAACAAGTTGCTCCAGAAGTAGGAATCTTGAAGAGGGGTAATATCAGATATGTGAAGCTTAGACACTAGCTTTTTTATTTAATTTTCTTGTTTATTTTATTTTTTTTTAATTTATTCTTTTTTGAGACTTAGGGTTAGGGTTAGAGTAACATTATGATCATGCTGTCACACATCAGTCACATCAGATGACACAGTCAAAGTAATAGTCACAAGCCATGTGATCATAGAAGAAGAATATAAAAGATTCTGGAAAAATGATGTTATATAATATATACACCACACTCAAGGCAAATACATGGTTGTTTAGGGTAGGCTAGAGAAGTAGTAGCATAGACCATGGTAGTTTAGTATATAAGATAGAAGATCTTGTACAGAGTTTTCTATTAAGTTCTCTTGTATAATACCTATACAAGGGTCTTTCTTTTGAATAATTCTAAGTTCTTAAGATTGTAACATTTAGGTCCATAGACCATCAGCCATCTGTAGAGATGTGTTTTGTAGCAATTGGGTCACTAGAGAGGGCTGAAAGAATATCTTGATATAGAGTATCCAGATAAACAACTGTAACTATACACAAAGAGAGAAAAAGAAGAATAGTAGCTCATATAGAGACTACAAGTTATTATTAGGTAAAGATTGGTTTGAAGTTGTGAGGGTTGACTGTGGTATAGCCAGTATTCTTCTCTTTAGAATAAATATTCCACTGTCTAGTGAGAGTATCTAGTTTGGTGCTAAGATAACTAGAATAGAACCTGATAACAAGGTTGAATTGAGAGAGGTACTTGGACCACCATGCTTGCCTCTGAGTTAATACCTTAGTAGTAGAAAAATACTCAAGATTTTTATGATCTGTAACAATATTGATGGGATAGGCCAGACTCTTTAGATAGCATTACCAAATTTTGAAAGCTTCAAAAATTGCAAGCAATTCCTTGTCATGTGTGTTCTAGTTCAACTCTACTATAGTAAAAGTGTGGAAGTGAAAAGCAACTAGATGAACTTCATTTTCTTCATTAATAATGGAGAGAATTGCAGTAAGAGCATAGTCCAAAGCATTAGTTTACATAATGAGTTGAGCATTAAAAATCCAATGAGTAAGAATGGGAGCAGAGGTAAATGCCTTCTTGAGAGAGTTAAAAGCATCACAACAGGAGAAGTCAAACTTCTAGAGAATATCTTTCTAGATAAGGTATGTCAATGGAATAACAATATCTGAATAGTTGAAGATGAACCAGTGATAAAAATTAGCAAAACCCAAGAAGAATTGGATATCCTTGACTTCCTTGGACTCTGGCCAGTCTTGGATGATCTTGACTTTGTTATTGAACATGGTAAGGCCAGAAGGAGAAAGGATATATCCCAGATACTTTACTAACTTGGAGTGAAATTCATATTTCTCAGCCTTGGCATAAAGGCTAGCCTTACAAAGATGCTTGAGTACTTCTTTAACATGCTGGTGATGTTAAGACATGTTATTTGAGTAAATGAGTATATTATCCAGATATATCATAACACAAACATTTAAAAGGTCAGAAAATAATCCATAACATGTTATGAATCAATGCTCAAAGGGTTAAGCAAAGAAGCAACTCTTGTATTGAGTAATACAAGAGAACTCAATAGAGTTCCTAGTACAAAGTAGTCTACCTTATATACTAGTACCCATGGTCCGTGCTAATTACTGTGCACCCTACCCTAAATGACCATGAGTATTACATGAGGTCAGCAT
>Ga0157364_1000790_pt1 | contig 24023 bp, 10 predicted proteins | sample AttsexASBM2_FD_111476 | JGI IMG/M metagenome (GOLD analysis project Ga0157364, IMG submission 111476) | Fungus gardens microbial communities from leaf cutter ant in Ribeirão Preto, State of São Paulo, Brazil - Atta sexdens ASBM2 | ecosystem: Host-associated > Fungi > Mycelium > Unclassified ...
ATATATATATATATATATATATATATATATATATATATATATACATACATATAATGATATAAAAAACAGATCATTTTTTTAAAAATTGATATTGAATTTAATGTGCATTATATTACCAAACTAAATAATGTAATCACAAGCATAATCGATAAGTATCTATTCATGGATATATATAATTTATTTAAATAACACTCGTCTAAGAAGATTAATGGAAAAATTCTTAATTTAAATAGAAATTTTACAGAAATTATTTCTGCAATGCTCTAGAAATCTTATTATTTTACGGATTTTTCGCATATAATTTAGCAAAAAAGATTAAATTCGAAAATACGATACCGCACATCAAAATCTTTTTAATTTTAAATTTGTTACAAAAAACATATAGCCATGTAAAAAAAGTATCATAAAATTAAATTATTTTAATTTAAAAAAAGCAAAGTTAAAAATAAAAATCAAGCTTTAACGTCAATTTATAAATAAAAGAGAGCATCTATTTTCTATCCAGAGAATACTCTGTTTGGCAGAAAATATACGCATCAAACAAACGCGCATTCGGCTTCAACCGTCGTCGTAAATTTCGCGAGTGTTTCCCAAGCGAGCGCACCTAATCCCCGATGCATTCTTATGGAGCTCACTTTCCCGGCTTCGACTATTAATCGTGTCTACGCGACGGCGTATTGTACGGCCGCTTCATTATGAAGAACATTAACGCGAGCGGCACGTATACGCCAAAATTTAAAATGCACGAGATCTAAAGCTCGGTTAATAAACGCGTTTAGTGGCAGTAAAACTTCTTGCTAATGGCGCGCCCGACTTTATATGCCTTACCATGCAAAGTTCCCAAAGAGAAAAGCTGTTTTTTATACCGCCGAAACAATGTGGGGTTTAGTATTAGACGTCCTGGGAGAATAAGGTTGAGATAAGCAACCGCATTCTGAGAATTGTCTCTTCGTGCTCTTTCTCTCTTTCTTTTCTCGGAAGTTAAAAAGGTAATTTCTTTTGAATAGTATTTGCAAATTTTATTTCTAGAATGAGATTATTTTATACATGCACACCAATTTAGAATTACAGAAAAAATTACGCACATTTCTTTTCTTTTTATATACAGAATGTTCCATAACCGCATTTGCTTTTAAGAATTCTTTTAAGTATTCTTGAGATAATTTTGAGACGAAAATCTTAATACAAAAATGTCGAGATTACAATAATTTTTTTAGTTATAAGCTAACTTTAAATGCTATATGTACAAATAAAAAAAACCATTTTATTTTTATAACCTCTATTATTATTTCTAGATTCTTTTGAATATTCTAAGACAAAAGTCGAAAATATCAAGGCTATGATAGTTTTTTAATTACAAACTTATCTTTAATTAATTATAATTCTAAAAATATTATAGCCTCGACATTTTTATATTAGGATTTTCGTCTCGAAATTCTCTCAAGAATACGTTCTTAAGAGAAAATGCAGTAATTGTGGGACATCTTGTATATATTTACAATCAGATTATACAATATACAATATATACTTCTTTTCTGTCATCTTAGAAATGAAACAACAGTAGCTTTAAGACGAGCTAAAATGAATGGCGTCATGTCGTATAATTAACACACACGTACCACGGGTACATCTAACAATTTTCTCAAATTGTTTCGCAGCACTACCTCAAGAAAGGCCAACGATAACCGGAGAGGAAAAGGTATACGCCAGCGGAGACGTGCTTGCGCTGAATTGCACCAGCGGCAAGTCCCATCCTGCCGCAAAACTCAGATGGTTCGTTAATGGCCAGCAGGTGAGTGCAATAGTTTTTCAACGTTTATATTTTTCGCAGCATCGAGGAAAATGTTGCACAAGATAGAAATGTTGTCTGCGCATTGAACTTTCAATCATTTCGGTCAAAGATAATACAGATAAACAAACTAGATGTACGGTAAGAAAAAAATGGTCAATGTTATTTATTTCCAATGTGATATCTTTGCCGAATGGGAACGTTTATAACGTGTACCCGCTGTCACATGGATGACAAAACTTGCACAAAATCTATAGGATACATATATGTATAACGGTAAAGCTTGGAATAGCACGTGGATAACATTGGCGGACAGAAGCGGTCACGCGTTGGGGTTGGACGGGGTTGGACGGGGATTGCATCGGTACTGGTGAGGGGATGGAAAATGTGTGTGTATGGGGGGGGGAGGGAGGGAGGGAGAGCGCGAATGGCAAGCTGGTTCCACAGTAAGCCGACTGAGAGTTTGACCATCGCGGCGATGTGGCTCGATTTCATCGCGTAAGCAACGGCGACGCTTGATGAGCCAAAGCTCCAATTAACGATCGGCGAAACGGATCCCTCGTACAGCTGCACCGGCCATCACTGTGCGCCGATATTCCAGTACTTGGAAGCCTTGTAATGCGCGATCAGTGTTGCGCCGTGGTTTTGCCCATCTATAATATTATTCTCCTGCCGTTAGTTTCGAACTCTCCGTTTGTAACCCCGTGGAAATAATCGCGAAAATCAGACAAAAGGAGAGTCAAAAGCACGCATTCAAAAGAAAGAGACGAGAGCGAGAAAAAAGCTACGGCTCTCTAATTAATTCGCGACGTGCAATAGAAAAGAGTCAATTTGCGATGGAGGAAGCTACCGGGAAAAAAATGAAGGATTTGCGCGAGTCTCCGCTTAATTATTATATCTCCTCTTGCCGTACGATGATCTAAGATAAATCCGGAAATGGATTTTATTCTTGTTTCAGTCGTACGTTTTTCACGAATGTTTTTGAATCTAACACTCGCTTGCCGTACGTCGTGTCTGTTTTTCACGCAGCGAGAACAGACATGCGATAAATCGACGTAAAGATGTGCGCGCGCGCGCGCGCGTGTGTGTGTGTGTGTGTGTGTGTGTGTGTGTGTGTGTGTGTAAATGAGAGCAGAAAAGAAAGAGAGAGAGAGAGAGAGAGAGAGAGAAATAATGAGAAAGAGAGAGAGATAGAGAGAAAGTTCTATTCGGCGGGCGGGATTCTTATTTCTCTCGTTTTACGTTATTATTACAAAGTTTCCTTTCTCTCGCCACGTCACGAATAATTCAATCCTTCTATCGCTCGAGGCCGCCGGAGCTTCTATCGCATGCATATTGATGTATCGTTATCGGCGTTGTCGGGTGAAGAAAACCCGGACGTACTTCTTGGCTCTAAGCGAGAATAGGGAAGAAGTTTGATAAAATCGTTGAAGATAAATGGCGAGAATATCTCCAGTTTTTTCTTTTTTGACCGCGGCATATATACTCATATAATTATTTTTTGTCTACCCTATTAATGAGAATAATAGGAATAGTTAGACATACTGGAAATAATATATATCTGGAAATAATATAAGGATTAAGCTAAAAGAGAACACAGATTAATCCGACAATTAATATTTTTATACTCCAGCGACGAAAAAATGTGAAATGTGAAATATTATTTTGTATGGATATGTTTAACATATTTTTTTAATAACTATTCTCTACAAACCTTTAAATGTACAATTCCATCAAAAATCCGCAAAAAAACATTATGTTCATTAAAACTTTCACTTTTTAGAAATATCATATTAAGCTATTTAACATATTTATAATATTTATAATATTTATTATAATATTTCATTTAATATTTGTCTGGATTCTAATTAATTTTTTCAAAAAATTATAATTAAATCAATATCCGTAATACATTCTCAAATATGAACTATTAAATCGGAAAACAATTAATAATTTACAATAAGCTTAATATGATTTTAATTGGGGTACATCCCAAATAATCGTTTACATAAAAAATGAGGTGACTACATCTAAGTTAAATTTATCCATTAAAAGGATTATAACTTGAGCATATAGAGAGCGGAGAGAATTTTTTTCTTAGAATTTACTCTGAAAATATAATAGTCCTGGAATAACACTGTATTTCGAAGAATTTTATGTAAATTTTTTGATTCATTAATAAAACTATAATAAAATATATAATAAGTTTGATTAATTTTACTGAAGTGCATAATAAAAATCTTTAATTGTACCACAACTATCATATTTTCAGAATAAATTTTAAGTGACAATTCTGTTCGTGTAGTGAAAAAAAAATAGTTTTCGCAATTTGTATTCTTATTACATTAACTTAAATATACAATGGAACAAGTATTGTTATAACTGACAATGAGTGTTTCTCTCAGGAGGATCGTAACTCTGCCGAAAACATTACGGCATCTTGACTATTCAATTAGCGAAACTTGAAATGGGCCGTCTTTTTCACCGTTTACACGAGAGATTACCCGTCGGCTGCGATGTGCACGGATGGAACCACGCGGGAGAATGTCAATAAACGACGCTCTTACATCGAGAATAGGCAAATCACGTCACGTAAAGTGCAAGTGCTTTTCGACGAAGCTTTAAAGACCCCGAAGATTACACCAATATAACGAGCGACGCTCCTCTAGAGCCTTACAGTGAATCGCATGCGGCGGCGCTGAAACTTTCTTCCTTATCTTTCGGACTCCGATCTTCCTTTTCCGGGAAATACACCTCTCGCTTATGCCTTCTGCCCCCTTTCGAACCGTTTTCCTTTCGAGAAAACTTTGCAACGCTCCCAACGACGTCCATTAGAAGTTGCGCGAGTTTAGTATAGCACTTAACAAGTAATATTGTTTCGGAAATGTTCGTGTCACGAGACTCGAAAAACCTGTTAACGCGAGTCAAGTAATCTCACGAAACGAAAAAGTTCGATCACTCGCCAACTTGAGGAATATGTCGTGGATGAACAGCGTGATAGAAAAATCGTATTGTCATCATAGAGTGACGATAAAGGCAGTTATAGAGATTGAACATTCGATTTTTAGGGTGCTTCTTTCTTCAGTTTTTCTCCAAATTTATAGGTTTCATTTCATTTTCACGTTTACGATCAGTGAATAAATTTTGTATTTAATTTCTACTATTCAGCACTTCGTATAATATTATAATTTTTAATTTTTAATGTAATTTTAAATTGTAAGGGAGAGTTGCCAAATGCTGGTTGGCTAAATCTTACTTCTCTCAATATTTTATATTATTACTTAATATAGGCAACATTTAGTAGCAATAATATAAAATACATAAAAAATGAATAATGTAAACAAAAATATAATCTATATCTTGTTTTACTAACGTTAGCAGGTTATTAAAAAATTAAGTATGACATTAATTTTTAATCAATTTATGTAATTGATAACAACCAGATTGTCCAATTTTATTATAAATTTTTGTATTTTTATAAAAGAAGATTTATTGTAGAATATTTTACATTCACTGTATATATATTCATATATTTGCAACTATTATAAAGATTAAATCGATATTTTTACAAAATCCTTCAAGTTTCCTAAATCATACCATCAACAAGATAACACTAATAACTGACAATAATAATTGATATCAATATGAATGTCAAAAATATGTTTCAGCTAATTTTATTTTGACATTATTTATCTTTTTATTGTTGTTATTTAATAATGATAAAATATTTGATTTTCTTCAATAAATTATTAATATTAGGTATTAATTAATTTTTAGATATTAGTTAATGATTTCTTTTATTAATCTTATACTTTCAATTATTTTCATTCATAAATTCAATACGATAAAAAATACCTATAGGTACGATTAGGCGATCAATTGCCTAAATTGTACCTTGTACAGTATGTTACAAAAAGACTTATAGCAAATTAATTTGTTATTGGTGAAAAGTTAACATGTAATAATAAGCATCTAATACCTCAAGCTACAATTTGTAATATTCATTTGCAAAAAACAGTGCCAAACGGAAAATATAATAAAAAATAGGTTAAGTGGTACGCACTCTCCTCTACATTTTGTGTTACAAATATATCAAGTGTATAATCTCTACAAAAAATGATTAGTATTGATATTTTACGTATAAAATACATATAAAATACATAAAAAATGAATAATGTAAACAAAAATATAATAGTTTATATCTTGTTTTATTAACGTTAGCAACTTATTAAAAAATTAAGTACATCTGACATTAATTTTTAATCAACATATGTAATTGATAACAACGTGATTATTCAATTTATTATATATTTTATTATAAATTTATTATATAAAAATTTATATAAAAATAATTGTTTTCTATATATGAAATAATGCAATAAGATCAATATTTAACAATGCAGTTTATTAGTTTGAATAAAAATTTTCTCATTTTTATCTTAATTATTTTTCTTATTGAAATAATTTTTGATCCATGTTAGATCGTTGTCAAATGTTTTATATTCAAATACAATATAGAAAAATTTTCAAATATAAAACATTCAAAATAAAATATAGGAAAATCCACAACTTTTTTATTTTACTAAAAAATACATGTAATACATCCGTAATAATTGTTACATTATTCAGTTTTTATTTCAAGAGAATTATTTATTTTAAATATTTTTCTAATGGAAAAATAGTTTCAAATATTTATATATGTGTTGTGCAAAATTTAAAAAGCAACTTTTTACAACTGCAAAAATATTCTGACTTTTTCTTCTACTCTCTTAGTCGTGCATAAGAAGATAAGGTCATTCCAGATTATAATCCAAGAAAAAGCGAGACCAGCTGCATTCCAAATCCCTACTTTCGTGATAACTACTTGTTTTTTAACCCTTTGTCATCGTATAAGAGCGGCGAAAATGGCAGCACTCCTCGACGGTCGCTGTTATACCGACTAAATGAGTATTTTTACGAATTATGTTACTATAAAAGAAAATGTTCTTTTACATTGTAGACTTACAATGCCGCCAGCAACACTTGGCCATAACGAACATTATGTTGTAGTCGTGGTTTGTGTCTGCAAGGGACGGCAACAGATGGAGAGTAATTTCGCTGGTCCTAATGAATTATTTTTGGCCAAGCTATTACTAGTCAATGCGTAAAACAAAGGAACGACTTTTCGCGTTCGTTTCCTTGGTCTGTTCAAAACACGTTTATTTAAAAAAAAAAAAATCATGTTAAAGCTATTATGTTATCAAAGATCATGACTTGTATTATGATATCGGAGAATTTGCACGAGAGGTTTTAATAAGGAAGATAACAAGAAACTTTTGGAGAAAGTCTTGTTATCATATTGGAACTTGTTATTATTTCGATGGAGAACAAAAGAAAGAGGCAAAACTGTAGGATAAAAATTGTAATATATATAGCGTGAGAAAATCATAGGAAGAGAGAAAAATTGGAAATGGCAGCAATTGAAACGAATACAATCAACGGAATTAAGATCTAAATAGCTGAAAAATGATTTAATCATCCGGCTTTTATTTCCTTATCCCGTTTTTGTCTTTTACCGAGCGCACACCGAGACGAATTGCCGGACGACGACTATTCAAAGATAGCGCGTAAGTACACCATAGATATGCCAAGGAGACGACGAAATTGCATCGTATTTCTACACAAAGTAGAATATATGTAGCCGAATGTATAGTGTAGTTGCGTCAGGACAGAACACGTCTGGCTACAAAGGGACGTATGCAGCCGACAACAAAACCCAGGTGGAAGCACTGCAGAATTCATAAAACGATAGGGAAAACGCAAAGCGTTAGAATTTATCGATAATATGCCGATATACGACCGCTGAAATATTCCGACGTGTATTCGTAATGTTATCCGCTAGATCTTCGTTGTTCTTGAGATGCCGATACACTCTTTTGTACATCATCAGCGTTCTTTCCTCAAGAGACGCTTATCCGTCCTAGAAGAGGAAGAGAGAGAAAAAGAGAGAGGGATAGGGACTGTCCTCGGCAACATTTAAACGACGTCGAAACACGAGCTCGTCGTTTTCGCCCCATTTGCGTGGCTGTGTCACAGCAGTCTCGCGATTTCGTTAATTACGAAATTCTGTGCTTCAAACGAGCGTCGTGTCGTACCGAAACTTTCGACGAAGTTTCGTCCGTCAACTTTCGCACGTTCCGCACCGTTGCTCGTCTTGCTTAACACGCGTACACGCATAAGCGCGGCCCACACTAAAGTTTTTCATTTTTGCAAAGAAAATATTCAAAAACCTCTAAAATGTCATGTACACGAAAAGGATGGTTTTGTTGAAATATCTAAAAAAATATCTAAAATTTAGCTAAATACTAGATCTGAAAATAATTTCGTTATATTATTAAAACATTTTAATACAAAAATTTTTTATGTAGAAACAAAAAAGTAGCCAATTAAATATTCTCCTAAAAAGTATACGTCATCCAAATCGATAGGTCATCCAAATCGATTGCCAAAATGTCAAAACTATTTGCAGCATTGCTCATGCTTGACATTTCAATGAAATTATTTTGATAAATCAATAAAATTATTTTCAGGTCTGTATATCAAAAGTTAAATTTTTAGATATTTGAAATATTTAAAATAGTTCTTACCAAGAACAATTTGACGAACGCGAGTGTGTGTATAAGTAAGTGTAGATGGGTATGCAATGTGTGGATAGGCAAAGGCTTATTAACAGAAGACAATGGGATTGAGTCTCGACTTTCGAAGATAGACGGAAAAATATATAGGATACAGTGTCATACACGTGTAATAAAATGGGAAGAACGAAAGAGTTGGAGAAAAGGCGGTGCGGAATAAGCGAGCAGAATTGTGTCGCTGTCGCGGCAAAAAATGGAAATTCCAGTCACATAAAATACGACATACGGGTATAAAGAACTTGGAGGACTTGAATTACAAAGTGAGATCCGTATATCCGACTGTTGCATGAAGTCGGAACATGGATGTAGCGAATCTGACAAACGCGTCTGAAGAGATCGTTGGAAGGTATCATTAATACATTTCAACGCACGTTTTTCAGCCTAATAAAAGTAAATAGTAAAAAATATATCTGCATTACTGATTTTCTATGTATGTGGCATTTAATAAGGACGCTTTCACAATAAATTTGTATTGCAATTTCGCCATTCGAGATACACTCGCAATATATCGTAATCACAAATGCAGCATTTTATCTGTTTATTTATTTAGTCACAAATTGAATTGAACGATTCCAATCTTGCGAGAGACAATGCTGAAAGTATGGAATAACAATTGCTTTTTTTCTCTATATGTAACATATTTCTGTATAACATATTTTTACTGATCCTATTTTCAACATTTATTTTTGTACAAAGTTTAGCAACAGTTTTTCGATTATCCTATATTTTACGTCCATTAAAAATTGTGCTTTTTCGTAACTAATGTTTATTATAACGTTTCATGCGTCTCATATATAATAATAAGAACTTTATTCAGAATATCGACATTGTTTGCCAGCATGCCTGTTTACATTTAATTCCATTTCGACACGATACTCTGTAATCATGCTCGTGATAATCTCGAAGCTACCCACACTGATATTAACTTCGTTTCTAAACGATATTTGCTCGTTTTATCACGTTGCACGCGAAGCGTTGCGCACGGTGTGCATCTAGTAGAATCGACAATCACGTCGAAGCATTACGCAGCTGCGTTATCGTCGTCCCGCGGCGTTACATTTACGCTCCTCGTTTCCTCCTCAATGCGTTTGCGTTCTTTGAGGCGATACAACAATATATATCGGACGCATTATTGCATGCCGCTCCGACGTCTCTTGCTCCTCGGCATCGCGACAGAGTCTGGCTTACGATTTATTAGATGTATAATTACCAGGCACGTATATATTCCCTATGCTCTGAATTTATGTCATCCTTAAGGATCAGTTCCAACGAGAATCACACTTAATTAACATACAGGTTTAAATATTGATATATAGTACTTTTTAGGAGAATATTTAATTGGCTACTTTTATGTTTTTACATAAAAAATTTTTGTATTTAAATTAAATTTTTTTCATTTTGTTCTGTTACTTTTTGAATTCTTTATGATAACACTTGAATTGAATAAGATAACACAATTTTGTGATATGTACTATTTTGAAAAAAATTTATAAATAACTATTACTACTTGGAGTCTTGAATGGATCAATGGTACTTGGATCTTTTTTTTAATCAAAAGCATTATTACTTGAATACATATTACTTGATTTGAATATAAGAAAACGCAATTATTACAAAGATACGTATCGTTTACGTTTTATTACACATAAATTAATAAAAATAGTATCATTTGGATTCTATTTTTTTAATTTTAGAATTTGACTTGGTGTCAGTTGATATTAAATCTTTTATACAAATGATATTACTTCAGTTCTTTCAAAATTATCTCGAATAAGATAATTTTTTAATTTTTATAAAGATACATATCACTTAGATTTTATCATACATAAATTAATAAATATATTACTCACTTGAGTTTTAATTTGGAATAATAAGTATTTTCGAGAAGCGCGTACTCTTAGCGCTTTTTTAAACCTTTTTTAAGTAAGTTTGTTTTTAATTGTTTTTTTATACAATAATCAAATGTGAGAGACTGAGAATAAGATAAAAAAAGAAGTAAAATGATCAAAAAGAGAACCTATACGTAATATATAGATTTTTAATAATAAAACATTGCACGCAAGTCACAATTACATGCAAAAACGCAAACGTTTCGATCATTCAAATTTTAGTTCTCTTCATTATGAACAAAAACGCAAAGAGATCCTAATCAAGAACGATAATTGCGAACATTGGTATAATTTAATAAAATATTCGTGAAAGGGCAAATTAAATTAATCGGTCGCTGTTGAAGTATATTGATCCATATGTTTAAATTATAGTCGCTAAAGTAAGACATTATACATATTAATTAAATCAAAGAATAGTGAGATTATAATTAAAATGTTTTTTTTATTCTGTAATATATTTGCGTTTTTATATTTTTTATTTTCTCAACAATTTGTCAATCTTATTAAACTTAATGATAACTTCTCAGATAGAAGTAATGTACATAATTAGCATTAATCTAGATTGACGCAAACGACTCTAAGAAACAACAAAGATTTATTTACAGCAAGTAAATGTAATTGCTCGTTTATTCAAGCTTGTAATAGCAATTGGTCGACTTCACGACGAGCGTTCTTCCTCGATGCTGCAAACGGAAAGTTACTTTCAATGCGATTCGATTCGATCACCGCGAAAAGAAATGTTGCGCAACGAACTATGGTTTTTCCAGGTGAAGCCCGATTCGGACTTGGTGTTCGAACAGCACGGGCTATACTCGACGATATCGAGTCTACTGCTCGAGCTGGAGCCGGGTCATCTCGCCAGCGACAAGATAAACGTCAGGTAATTTCAGTGTTTACAACATACCGTATATTTCCGTCGTTCGACAGAGCCGTTGCCTATGGCACCTCGGCGCATACTTCTCATAAATATACATTTGCTTTACTCGCGAGAAGGGTAGAAGCTCGTTTTATGCGAGTTTCGCGCGATGGGATACGATAATTTATCCTTCCGTCTGACCGACCACTAACGATCCAACTTCAAAGAATGATAGAATGTCTTGTTGCAGGTGCGAGGCGACGGTGCAATCGAGCCACGAAGTTGAGCCGTTCGTCGATATTCGCAATACCGAGGTCTTTGGTAAGCCCACATGACACAATACGATCGATACTTTGAAACAATACAATCGGCAAACGAGTCGCGATCAAAGCTCGAGATCACGTAGACGAAATAATAATGACATCGTGATTATAGATGCTCGAGCATGAATCTAATTATTTCAATCAACCTTCGATGAAATAGATTAAACACGTGAACGAAAAGAAAAATTTGAAATTAGCGTTTGCTTAATGAATAATTTTTCTTCTTGTTAAACTCATTTTAGAGATTTTATGATACAATATGAGATATCAGAGATAGAATTGTATGTATTATAACGTGATATGCGTAAACGTATGATAATGCATAAACGTAATAAACACTTACAGAATCAAAATTATATCTACAGAGTTAATATTTGTATTTAAATTTTCTGCTTTATGTCTACATATATACTATTTTACTAAACGGAAAGTGTATGCGACATACATGTAGTAAATGACTGACAAATTTAATAATCATAATTCAAAAATTTTAATTACATATATAATTTAATACAGCTATGTCTGAGAATAAATTATATGCTTGCGAAATATGAGAACAAAATTATTTACATTCACAGTATATCTTTATCAAATTACTGTACATAAATGCAGATAATTAAATAATAAACCATCAGAAAATGAGGAAATTCGAAAAAGAGAAAAGTGAGAAAACTAGTGCGAATAAAATTTAATATTCGCTTGTGTAATATGATAATATTATACGTGTGAGCTATCATATATATTCTCTCTTATAATTCTAATATAAAATTTATATATATATAGAGCACAGAAAATTTATTTTTATATACATTCTTTACATATAATTACTTTGTACTTTGAAGTATTTAAATCATGAATAAAACTCCGTCCCGACGAGTCTATTTAAAATAGTCTTCAATAATAATTATTCGTCATAAATTAAGAACAGTTTTGCTAAAATAAAGTTTTAATCGAATTTTTCAACACTTCAATAAAATCTTTTCATGTAGAATCAAATAAATATCACATCGTGTAGAATCGAATAAAATATCACATCGTACAAATTAGAAATCACAATATTTAACACATTTCGTCCCAAGTACAGTAACAGAGGTAAATGAAGCTATATCTGATGAAGGATGTTTGTACTTACAACAACTTTGGTTATCGATATACTGTATATATTTCTTTCAAGGTAACCACTCGAGGAAATGTACACGCTTTATTATTTCCTGGCATGCGAAATTAGCATGGGACCCGCGCGTTACAGCGGGGCCCAACTAATCGACCGACTCGGTTCCCGCGAGGAGCAAGGGTTGTGGAGAAATTAAGACAATAATTTACAACCGTTACCACCTGCCCTCGCAACACGCTCTCACCCAGCTGCACCTGCAGTTACTTTATCCTTTCCTTCACCTCGCCCCACTGAATTTGCACACAACCGTGCGTTCGTTATCGTCTAATGTCTACTTAAATTAGTTTTAACCACTTTTCACTTTCCTCTCCTTGTTTATCTTTAACTTTTTTATCTTTAATATCCAGGGTAGCGTTATGAATCGACTGGCATATTATATCTATACATTTGTAATAAGGGCAAAATTACAGTGGTGCGAAAGCATCTCGTTTCCCTGGCATGAGGTGTCGCCGATAGGGAAAATCGGATGGGCGAACCGGGGATGAAAAGGTAGGGATGAATATGTGATTCATCAGATCGTACAGTCGTGTGTGTCTGTATGCATTCGCGTTTCCGACCAACAACGCTCCCGGCAACGCTCGGTGTGCAACGGCGATTAAATATTTATCAACTAATCCCTCGCGTCACGCAATTCGAGTTACGATAAGAAATTCACGATTTGCGCGCGGCGTTACAGCGCACAAATACGCGCGCACACGTTCGTGGACACCGGACGTATGCCGATATACATATATCACGAGAGTTTTACCGCAATAGTATTTTTCGGCTCGCCCGATGGACCATAAATCGACTTTTCGCGAGAGCACTCGTTTACACGCGACGCGGCGGCAATATTTCGTGACGATGTAAGCAGACTATTTTTCGTGGGAACGCGCAGACACTCGCAGTTGACTAGTCGTTGAAATCGCGATAGTAACATCCGAGAGAAAGAGAGAGAGAGAGAGAGAGAGAGAGAGAGAGAAATGGGTGCACGCGGATCATTCTACGCCTGCAGCATTGCGCTCTCGATTCGGGTCAATTTTAACCAGAATGAGCCGCCGCAGCCGATCAGCCAGCGATTCACACTGTTTCGAACGCATATCTCTCTTTTATTAGGGCCACAAAGGTAATCAACGATTTACCACATTTGTATATATACGATTGTATTTGCCGGACAAAAAAAAATACGTGGAAAAATACACGAATAATGGCACACCTGCCGCGGATATATTTTTTGTTTTGTAATTTAGCGGGTGTTGTTACGTGTCGCGCTCTCTATTTTTGTAAATTATAGCCGCTGGAATATCGGCGTTAAGATATCGGAAACGGTTAAACAGGTGACACAAATTGAACAGCATATTGTTTTAAAGAGTAATCGATAATTTATCGCATCGCGATGGCCAACGATAAAGAAGATAATACATCGAAAAATACGCTTCTTTCAGTAAAGATAAAGAAATAGTGAACATGAGAGCCGCATAAGTTATTTCACATATAATACACGGAAAAACTCATTTTGTTAAAGTATCTAAAAATTTTTCCAGATACAGATCTGAAAATAATTTCGTTAAACTACCAAAATATTATATACTGTTAAATATTTAAATTAATTTCTTAAACGAAATAACATTTGGTTATTTTTAACTTCCCAAGTGTGTAAAAGTGTATAATTTTATTACAAAACGTGGTTAGTAAAACTTAATCAACCTATTTCTGTTGAATTGTTCCGTTTCAACGAAAGTGTTCATTAACGTATATATTCACTTAGTAAATACTAAATTAAATTTGAATTAAATTTGCTACACTTCTTGAATAAATTGTTTAACGCCAGTTGTTTCAGTTAATTTAACAATATATTGAGTAGAAGTGGTGACCTGTAGAAATGATTAAAAATAACTCAAATTGGATATAAGTTGACATTTTGAATTTGACAATGTAAAAAAGCTCAAATAAAGAGCAATGCTTCAATTAATTTTAGCAATCAGCTCGAGCGTCCTGTATAACTATTTTGATAGTCCAATAAAATCATTTTCAGCTCTGTATTTAACTAAATTTATAGATACTTTAACAGAATTGTTCTTATGTGCGCCAGAGTGGTGAAATTTCTTCCAACAATACGAGCAGTAATTGCATTCCGATAAGAAAGTAAACGTTTTCGATTCAACGATGAGATTTTTGAAAATGTATCGCGAGGCCGTGACGACCGTAACGACTCATGCATTACGAATGCGCAATGAGAGTGATCAAATGTGCGTTAGCTGCATACCATCGCGTCACGCCGCGCAATACAAATCCCGCGGGCGGGCGGAAGGAATTACAATGCATATAATACGCGGCATTTGACTAGCTCCGCGTATAACTACGCTATTGTAAATCGACAAACATTTCGGCGCATACAAACGCGGTCTATCGGGATATTTTGCCGTCGTGCCGCAGTGGTAATGCGTCTGGAAATATTCGAGTCATAAGTCGGGCAAATTTCCACATTGTTATTTAACGCGAGACACGTTCCGCGCAAAATTCCTATGGAAATGATATAACTTTGATCTATTTAATTTTGCGAAATTGAAAGATCAATGGGATCGTAGGAGTGAAGTTTTCGTGAACTTGAAGAAAATGAAAATATCCGTTCTGCAAATCTATGAATTATTCATGTATTTACTTACATAAATAATAGCGATGGTAATCTTTATAACATTGTTGTAATCATATCTATTATTTACCGCAAACATTACCGAGAATGTCTATTAACGAAACACGAAGAGGAGACACGTGCTTTTATCGTTGCTAGATACCCCAAAGGTACTCGGCCTAATTGCATAAGTGGGCCTCCGAATATCGACCGGGCGAGTCGAGCATTGCACGACACGGAGTAAAAGGGTAAAAGAAATAAACGTGAAGGAGCAACGCGGGGGAGAATCTTCCACGCGAGAATAAGAGGGAAAGAGGAGCAAGAGGGGGGGAGAGAGAGAGAGAGAGAGAGAGAGAGTCAGCCAGTGCCGATCGACGAAGTCAGGTCGAACAACACAAGGTAGGAAGGAGAGGGCAGGTAAAAAGAGGCAAGGCAAACCGGAAAAGACGTCGAACGACTCGAAGAAATTGCTCTTAACGATCTTCGATTTTCTCGTTAGACGGAATCGTTCTTGGAAGCGCTGTACGCGACGACCAGCGTCGCTACGCCTCCTGCATTTACCGCCGAGCTAGCTACCTATAGCTCGAACCTCCGCCAACTATCAGTTTTCTTTCTATCAGCAGCCTTTCGTCTCCCCGTGTCACTCCTCCTACCTCATCCTCTCATCTCCTTCTTCGCACAACCTCTCAAATTATCCTTTCGCACCCCCTTTTCCTTATTACTCCTTTAACCCAGTCGCGGCTTAACTCGGTCACGACGTCGTTGATCCTACCAAAAGGCATCCCGTTCGGCCGGCTTTAATCCATTTTAATCGGACGGGATGAGTTAATTTTAAAATGTCCTCGTAATTTTACTCCTGCATATTTTGTTATGTAATTATATATTTGCACTCTGTCGAGTAGAATTAAACCGCGAACATTTATTATGCGCAAAACCCTGCATATATCTGTCGTTACTAATTTACGATAAAACGTATGGATAAACGTCACGAAATATAATTTATCTAAAAAGTTAAAATATTTTGTAGTAACGTAAATATTTAAACAATTTTTTATATATACTCATATATTTTTAAATTATTATAAAAACTGAAACTGAAATTATGAATTTAATGTTATACCTTATTGCCTAAAGTTATGTTGTATTAATAATTTGATATAAAAAGCGATAAAAAATGGAATGCTATGAACAAGCAAAAAATTTTAAATATGAACACATTTACACTGTCAAATTTAATGTCAAAATGTATTAAATTTGAATTAATTTTAATCATTTCGTAGATGATATCTCCTCTTACTTAATATGTCGTTAATTTAATTAACACTAAAGTTAAACAATTTAATTAAGAAAATGCATTAAATTTAGCTTGAATTTAGTTTATTATTTACTGAGTGCATATGTCAATATAGTGTTTACTTTGAAACTATAGAAATGGATTGATACATATGAAAATTGAAAATAACAAAATGTTATTTATCAAGGAATTCAGTTGCCTCTTTTGATATTTAAGATTAGTAGAGAGATTTTATCATTTCTTTTGCAAAAATCACGGAGAAGATAATCTGTGACAGATCAACAATTTCGATATAGATCCTTGAACCTTGAATTTCTCTTTTCCTTTGATGCATTGCCTCCGTATAGAAAATGGAAAGACCGCACGTGCAAAAAAAAAACTTTATTCCTCACAAATAATAACCGAAACGCAGCGACAATAGCGCTGGCTGGGTTATGTTGTACTGACGGCTGATATTGTATTTCTCTTTATATTTCCGGAATGAGTTGAATGCCGTTTCTTTCGAAGTGCGGATAGAAATACCGCACACATTCGTTCGTTCGTGGCAAAAAAAAAAAAGGGAAAAGAACGTGGAATAAATCTGAAAACTGTATCGAATAGACGATTTTCAGTAGCTCAATAGGGCCTCCGAGTTATGTCATATGAATGACTCGTATTGTCTGCCTGTTTACGTTGCCTGAATAGCGGCCACATTGTTTCGCTTCGCACGCGATGTATGACGGTCAAGTTGTCACACGTCCGTGATTCCCACATTTTCTACGTACACGGAAACGTAACACGGACTCTCATTCGGTTTTATCGCGGTCGAACAATTTCTCATCTCGACAAAATTATTGAATTATTTCATAAAACTTTTAGTAATTTATTATTGTAAAAAAAATATGTCGGATTATTATTATTCATTTCAATAAATCAGTCTCAAATATGGTCTAAATAATATTCTATACCAATTTGTATGAATGCAGGATGTTTTTTTGCGTTAAAAAAATTGTTTACGTGGCACATATTTATGATTCATCATATATATACGCAGCATATTGATTTTTTTGTTTAATAACTTCCGGTTAAATTTTGTTATTTCACGTTTTGCGCCTGTTTTAGCTTAGTTGAGGATAAGAGTACAACTAGAATGGGGAAACTGTCAGGATGCGTAGTAGCGAATACAAGAATAAGGATGCCGTTTGCGAAGTCCTTCATTTCATTATGAAATGTATCCGAAAGTTACACACGTTTCAACTAAACTACTATTCCTTCAAAGAAAACTAGCTTATCTAGTTATCTCAAAGCATTCGTGTGTGATGAAGGTACCAATTCTAAGCTCCTGTCTTCTGTCTTCTGTCTATCTAACAATTTTTTAAAAATCCATAACTATCATTGTAGATATAAATAGATTAGATATACACGCGAATCTCAAAATTCAGATTTTTCTTTTTGAAATATGTGTAGAGTGAGAGATAATTTTAAATATGGTACAATTCTGAATAAAATAAGGTTTGAATCCACTTTTAGAGATGTAAGTTTGGTTTTGTCTTGTTTGATACTCTCCTCACAATAAGATTACAATTACCAAACTTAAATCTTGAAATTTGATTTAAATCTTATTTCAGAATTATATCTTATTTGAAATTATATTGTCTTACTCTATGTTGAAGCTTTATAATTATTCAATTAATACCTTCCTAACTTTGCTATACTCACATACACACACTTTAGAGATCAAAGGAGCAACAATAACCTTTGAGTTAAATAATATTTTATTATTTTTGACTTCCATGTAGAATCAAAATCAATCCATTTCTGATTGCAAAGTAAACAACGTTAATATTAACGTATACACTTAGTTAAATAATAAATTAAATTTGAGTCAAATTTTTAATACATCTTCTTTGAGTTAAATTATTTATCTTCTTGTTTGGTTGAATGGCATATTGGATAGGAATAGTTGCGATTTATAGAAATGATTGAAAATAATTTAAATTGGGTATAATTTGACATTATGAATTTAAGTACATACACATGTATACACATATATATAAAGACATATAGAATCTGTATATTCCTTCAGAAATTATATAACTTTCTATATTTCGCACTGCTTCTGATATAAAAACAAATCAATTTTCCAACAAAACTTTGCGATTCAATCATAATTTTTGTTGTTATTGGCTGCGTTCAGTAGAACGTTTATTTTGCAACTGTTGGAAGTTTTCTCCTTGCTGATTGGATTATACTTTTAGATCTAGAAGAATGGTCTTATCTCAGAAGACAATCATAAAATGGGTGCAAAACTGTTGTGTTCTGCTGAACATAGCCATCGATTTATTTTTATGGTAAAAGCAACATAAAATAAAATTGTTACGTAATGCTTGAAATTAAATATAGATTCTATATTTCTGGATATTTCTTTTTTTATTGATATCATTTAATAACGATATATTAAGGGAATTCACGCGGGTAAAATTTTCCTATTGCACATTAAAATGTAATCTTTGCTTATGTATCTGTTTCGTAATTCGAATAATTGAATGTCATAATTATTAAACAGTCACTCATATTAAAGTCATCATAATCTTTCTTGCTTGAGACGGAAACTCAATTGTCACTAGAATAAACTGACATGAGTATGCGGTGATATAGCAAATAATTTGTAATAATTCTCTCATTAAAGAGAAATTACCAGAGAATTCTAGCGACTCAAACATCTAATTAATTCGGCATATTTCAACTGTCTGTCTATAAAAATAGACGAATCGAAAAAAAATTTCCGCTAATAATTTTTTATTCTTTCGTGTTTCAGTTCAAGGTCTCGCAACTCTGACGACACCGTCGTTGTGTCTTTTAGTAGCTGCAGTATTACAACGATTTCTGCTGCCTGTGTAAAATCTTCTGGCACGATGAGAGCATCAACCTAACGCGAGAGAATAATGGGAAAGCGGATCACGCAGGAACCAGAAGGCGAAGAATGACCAACGTTTCGTGACGAAAGACAATCATATCTTAATACGAAGCGAACTGCGACGAGAATTCGCGTCAGACTTGTCGATCGTTATGGCAACGGCGAACACGCGTCTTTGCGATTTTTGCACGTCGCTGTGCCTTCTCGTTAGACCGAAAGAAAATAAGCATTGATCCGCTCGTTGTTACTCTCGAGAACATTCTCCCATCTTTCCAACACGCATAAAATTCTAGATAGTCTAATTAACTACGGAAGAAAATACGCGATAACCAAGTGGGCATCCACAAAGTTCTCGCACGTGCGAGGAACTCCTCCTTGACGCTCGTCTATTCTGTTAGGATCGATATCTTCGTCGTTACTCGTGAAATAGATTCAAATCGGCCGCACTCAGGAGTTCAAACTTTCGATAATGAGAAGGAACTATTCGAACTTTCCATCTTAACGATATAAGTTGGAAAATGAACTGATTCTATAGCCGTAAAATAAAATTTGAATAAAATTTCATTAACAAATTATTATGGATTTAACAGAAATTGCAAATTGGACTGTCACTTGATACTACATAAAATGAAACATTGATTTCTTACTTTCTTCGGAAGTTCGAACCCCGCATGAATCTTTATTTTTTTGTTAATAGTTCTCAAAGAAGTACAATCAATCGGAATCATGAATGAGAAATGAGATTTTATGCCGACAAAAGGAAGAAAAGTAATTCAATACTGTATCAGATAACACTCGCGAGTTAATTAAGAATTTAAAGTCTACACCAAGAAAATTTAATGAGCTAAAAATACATCCAGTGGTTCCGATAATATCATATATATCGATTTATATTCCCATATGCAATTTTCATTGCAATGCAAGACTTTTAACATTTGCGATATTTTTGCATCGAAATAATAAGCATGCAAATCTCGTGTTGTATGTTTTATATTTTCGTTTCTTTTGCTTATGTTTGAATCATAAAAATGATTCAAAAATATATAATCTGAATAAAGGGACAGAAATGATAACGTATACGGAAAAAATATCTCGGGGAAGTAGCTTTAAAAAACGACATACATAATTTTCTGAACGTGATATATTGTAAGTTTTTAATTTGCAAATCTTCCCATAATATAATGATACGAAATTTTTGCAACCAGGAGAAATCAATTTAAAAGCGTCGAGAACGTTGTACCTCAGGGTTCGGAAACCTTCTCAGCATGATACCGTTGTCAATGATAACAGGCGCAGCAGTTGTCGAGATGCAATCGTTATCGATTGTATACGTGCCGCGGTCGAGTGTAAATATATATACAACAACAAGATAGGCACACATTTTCATCGAGCCCCGTCGTAAGCTTCCTTCATTCTAATTATAACTTTTAATTGATACGTATAATTAAAATAATAAGCCAAAAAAGAAATAAATCTCCGATTGCACAATCACCCTCCCTTTTTATTGCAAAATACTTTATCACACCGAAAAATTCACTAAATGAATAAGTGCAAAAAAAAGAGAATCTCTCTGGGGTAAACAGTAATCCAGAAGTGCATTTATTATCATAGAAAAGTATATCGTTAGAAAATCTTGAAAAAATTTATTCATCGTTATATTATAGATAATACTTGCTTCATCAGTTTTTATATGTCCACAAGTCATCCAAGAAGTATTGAAATTCATATTATATTTAAAATCGAAAATGTGATAAACACCGTAATTCGTAGTTGATTGAATTGGAAAAAAAAAACAAAATGAAATTGAAAAAGTATTCACATTTCAACTGAATGTTTTATGTAAAAATATTTTGGAAAACATTTAATTATTTTGTATTTAACTTTTATGAAAAGACAAAACAAAGTTTATTCAAACATTATACGATAATTTATTTATGAATTTGATAGTTGGTTAATCGATTAAAGACAATATCAATGAACGTAAATTCATAAAAAAGTGGCAAATAAAAAATCATAGTCTTGTAAAAAAATTAAGGAGTCCATTGGCTTGCTGTTTGCTCTAGGCGTTTCAACACCTGCGAGATTGTACAAGCGCATAAAATGCGTAACGAACATCAGCGCTGCAGTATGCGCGAAGTGTTTATTTTTTTTTATCGCGTAAACACACATGTATATAAACATATATGCACGAACGGTAGCAGCCGCCATCAACGATCGCGAGCGATCGGAAAATATGATTCATACGCGTAAGCCGATTAATTTACAAAGTTCAACGTACACATGGCTGACGTAGATATTTATACAGGACTCTCCGCGGAAATGCGTTATTTTTTCACCCGAGATTAATAGTTGTTATATTTCCGCGTTTCGCTGTGTTTTCGCGTGTCTCGCTGGTACAGTTGTGCGTCGTCGCGATCGACACATCGACGTAAATAAATAAATGTTCACATAATAAATATAATAACCAGAATTTTGGAGTACAGGGGCGTAAAAAATCCATTATGTCTACAGGATGTCGAGGTCTCAATAAAGTGGATTCGTATCCAAAACTAGAATATTCATCTTAACGAGAATATTAAATGAGAGGATATTCAGACTATACGGTTAAGATACCGTTCATTAAGATTTAGTTAACACTTCCAAGAAGACGACTCGATAAAATATTCAATTCAAATTCCGGGTTTTACGAGCGATATCGGTCTTTGCCTTCATCGCGAATACAATCATCTTCCATAATCCATAGAAAAGCCGTTCGTAACTATACGCGAAACGATATCTACATAATAGCCATGAACGCATTTTCGCGTGTGATTTACGTCGTTTGCCTTATTACCGTAATTCTCAGTTATTCAAATTCCCAGCTTGCATGGAGAATTTCATAATAAAATGTGATACGTTACTGGTGATAAAGTATATTGAAATGTTATATACATGCGTTCAGAAATAACATTATTGTTTTCTTTGTTCGCTTTTCCTTGATGCGCATATCGGCAACATGCAATAAACACGACCGTTAAGCTCTTCCAGTTCCATGCTTTCTGTCTCGAAATCGATAACTTCCTAGGTAACAGCAGCAAGATTTCTCGCGACCATGGGACTGTTCGCAGGATGCGCCGCATTTATACGGAGTCGCGTGAAGCTGTAATAAAGAGGAACGGGAATATGCGAGTCTTCGCTTATAACAATTTCGTGCTCAGTATTGTGCTCGGTTTGTTTACTTCGAATGAGTCGAGCGCAAGCAGAACGCGTTTCGGCGTATAAACACAATTTGCGGGATGAAAAAAATTGTTGTATATACGATTTTTAACGAGTTGTAGCGCGCGTGTGAAAGGTTTTGCACGATCGGGATGTCTCTTTGGCATGCAAAAGACCCGTCGGAACTTTAAGGTGGGAGGTGAAGTTTCGAGTTGAGAATTTGTCATTAATTCTCAGCAACGTGCTGCGTCATGGCTTAAGAAGGTAATACGTCATCGCGACAGGACGAAGGTACATACACCATTTTAATTATGTATATGTATAATAGTGCATTACTGTACATTCATTTGATCTAATTTCTTTTTTTATGCGATTTGTATTGTAATACTGTTAGATATATGTTGGCACAAATACAATAGGTAACTATTTTCCGATATGTGGATAAACTTTGATATCCAGATAATACAAAAAGTACAAAATCTTTCAAATGTAAATCATTAATACTGATTAAAAATTAAAAACAGAGCGCAGAGAACATGTATGTGTGTAAACCAATAAATACTCAAAAGTCGAAATGATCGCTCTGACGTTCAGATTTTAATTCGTATATCAGCAAAATTTTCATATAATTATTATTATCTTGTACGTTTATCAGAGAAAGGTTTTTAAATAATAAATGCAGCCAGACATTTAATACCTCATTTGATAGAGAAATTTCACTGTAGATAGCGATGCATAAATTCTACATTACATTCATTGTCGTTATTTTCGATCTCTAATTATTACACTTTGTTATATAGTTAATTAACTTTGTCGACACAATTAAACGCACTCGATGTACAAAAACTGTACCTAACTGATACGTCTTTTCTGATTACAACAGGAGAACACGAGGCACTTTATATTTACATATACCAGCAAGCTTTAGCTTTTCGTTTGCTTTGAAGTTGAACGGCAGTATGTTTTACGTCTTATCGGGGACATATCTCCGATATTTACGATGGCATAACGGCGAGCAAAGAATTGTACATACCCTTGTATATAACTACGCTGTAATGTATAATAGTAAAGAATTACTCTCGAAAGCAGGACTGAAGGACTTCGGAAGTCTCGTGTGTGATTAAACGAACGCGGGAATGTCAATCTCGCGTCCGATAGGAAGATAACAGATATTTAGCCATATTGTGAAAGTGTTCAAATGGCGCGTTCCAATTATCATGGAACATCGCCAGATAAAGAATATTTGCGCGAGAACGCGCAAAAACGCGCCCGTATCTTCGCTCGCGAGGCGAGATGTGTAGTTTTAAAAGAGAAGAAAAAAT
>Ga0157364_1000791_pt1 | contig 24023 bp, 11 predicted proteins | sample AttsexASBM2_FD_111476 | JGI IMG/M metagenome (GOLD analysis project Ga0157364, IMG submission 111476) | Fungus gardens microbial communities from leaf cutter ant in Ribeirão Preto, State of São Paulo, Brazil - Atta sexdens ASBM2 | ecosystem: Host-associated > Fungi > Mycelium > Unclassified ...
AAATAGAAATAATTAATTTAAAAAATATATATATATATATATATATATATATATATATATATATTAGATTATAGTTAAAGGAAAAAAACTCAATATTTCCAATTTTTCTGCGAATTTTTTAAAGGTAGAAAAATTCATTTTGGAAAAATTCACACGTGCTCATTCAAAACCTGCCACATTTGCTTCTCGATTCTTTCCATAAAGAAAATAATTGCGTATATGATACATAGCGGGATAAGTTAATAGAAATGTTCAAATTGTACAAAAGATTGAAATCGCATATTCAATAAAACATACAAAACATACATTATTGCATCATTAATGTAAGAAATATAGAATCCAAACATCATGTTTATATGATAATAATACGTTTAGAAAATAATTTGGATTTAAACTGAATTCGTAACAAAATATTTGAAAAAAAAACTACAAAGAGACTTTAGAAGTTCATTAGACTAGAGTGTAACAAACTAGAGTTAAAAATCTGTCTACTTAAACTTTGCCATGTGTTAGATTAAGTTTTACTATAAAAATAGAAAGATAACTAAAAAATTTTAATAAAAATAATGCTATATAACTTCATGGATCGCATTAATTTTATAAAGAAATTTAAAAGTTATTTATTATGCCTTTTATAGCAAAAACAGCAATTTTTTCAAAAAAACCAATTTTTTGGAAAAACGAAACTTTTCCAGTTTTTTTCCAGCAATTTGAAAAAAGCAGCTTTCTTAAAACTATATACTATATAAATGTGTATACATATATAATATATACGTGTATATACATATATTATTTCTTGAAAATTTTATTCTCAGTTTCTATAGGAAGCAATGGCGGGAGTACAGGCGTGCTCGATACAGATGGTATTATACTTTAACGAGCAGGTCTGATGAGATATTACCGGTCCCATTCTGAGACAAAACCGGGATAGGAAGGGGTCGGCAAGGAATTGAGGGACCGTGCTTTGGAAGAGAGAGAGAGAGAGAGACCGCAGAGGAGCAGAAAGCCTTCGTTCCCGATATAACAAACTTTTAAGAATGTATTGTATCAATTTTAAAATCACTGAAAAAATCATGAAAAATTAAAGATTGCATGTTTTACATTACATTTGAAAGTAGTTGAAAAAATTTATTTTTTCGATGATTTTTGTGGCTAAAAAACTAATTCAATAAGAAGTAAATATATCCTCTAATAAAAATATTAAGAAATAGTAAAAAAAATATGAATTTTTAAGTATTTTAAATATATATTAAAGATGATTAATAATATAACATAAAGTTTCACACACAATGCAGAGATTAGATACTCTTTAAATAAACAAAATTGCTTTATTTATTTACTTATTGATTTACAGAATAACTGAAGACGATCGCAATAAGAATAAAAATGATTACAATGAAACTTGATATAAATCATTTGAAACATTTAAGTATACAAAAAAATTGAGATTTCTCTTAATATTGTAAAAAAACAACTTAATAATTTTTAACAACAAACTGATAATATAAACTATAAAAATATGTTGTTAAATAAAAATATAATTTTATTCACACAATTTTCATATATATATATATATAGTTCATTTGAAGTGTAAATATTAAAGACATTTACAAATTAAATTAACTTTGCAGGAATATGTCCGAAATCCGGGAAAGAGAATAGGAAAATGCGGAAGCAGGCCGGAGATAAGGACAATATATAATTAATAATTTTTACAATAATTATTATTATTATGATTAAGAAATATATGTTTAAAAAATATAATGCATATTAATTTCATAGTGCCTTTTGTTCATTCAGCATTACTTTTAGTCTGTGATAATAAAATACACAATTTTGCATACACATTTTTGCATAAAATTACTTTTTAACATATTTTATGCTTTGTGGATTAATGAGAAGGGTTTACTATAATTTTATTAAAAATTATATGTTATCTATAATATCCTCTTGCCTCTCGGCACATGCTCGAGCGAGAAAACATTTTCAGTCGCTTCACGCTTCAGTAAAACGCTGTCTCGTTCGCTCTTAGCACACTTGAACGCTCGCTGAAGTTGGCCGAAGAGCGAAAGCGCCGAACTGCACATGGATATAGGCTCAAGCTTGTGTGTGTGACTAACGATTGCGCTAGGCCGCCGACTAATGGCGTTAGTCGCAATAGTTTAAACCGTCCCTGAATTGGCATCCTTGACACAAACTCAAGCAACTGCTCCACGAGAGAATCGAAGAGAAAAAACAAGAAAGACAATATACACATGATAAGAGCGCAGGAGGCAGGAATGCCACCCATGAATATTAGCGAACTGTTCACATGTGCTAATCGCCATCTTCCTGCGCGAGAGATTTAAATTTTATGATAATAATTTTCTAATATATGGCAATAGTTATCTATATTTAACAATGAGGATATATATTCTTATATTAATTTTGTTATTTTTTCAAGTAACCTAAAACCTCAAATTCAAGAAATACTTACAATTTTACAAGAAAAATACCCAACAAACGAACAAAATCATGAAGTAGCTGTGAATTTGTTACCTGAATTTTCATTGACATCCATTGAAGTATCTTATTTAACCAAATGTTGAAGAATAATGAAGTAATTCGTAAATGTTTTGTAAGTACTATTTTGAAACACTTCAGAAATACTGATAACGAATTTGATTGAAACATACTCAGAGTGAATATTAAAGCCGTCGTACACAAGTTGATGTATAGATGCGTATTTAACATAAATATAAAAAAATTAATAATAAATAAATATAATAAATTCAAATAGAATATCTAGATAAGGGCAAATGAACTTAGCATATTGTTGGTATGCAAAACAGCCTAGCAAACACAAATATATAATTATTATATCGCTTTTATATAACGGAATATAACAAATAATATAACGTGTGCATAACATTTTTCACGTTAATTATAATTTCCCACTCACAAATCATTGCAGCTACACGATATAAATATAACATGTAATTTGAGATGTGTTATATAATCATATAACAGTTTTATAATTTACTGCGTTATTGTTATAAAATTAGAACGTGACTGTTATGTTGCTATACATTATCCTAACTTAATTTAATATAAAAAAATAAAAACAAATAAGGGCTAATGAGAGTTTTTTACGCGGTTGTTAGTACGAAAATGAAAATCGTTTATTGTTGAAAAGTTATAGTATAATTACTTGCATATATGTATACCATATTGTAGTCTTTTCATAATGTGGTATATGTGCAAGTACATATATAGTGTACATTAGTAATTCAAGATTTAATTATTTAAAGCATTGAAGATCCAGCTTCGATCGTAATAGGTATTTTAAATTTCTTCAGAGTACATATTAATCATAAATTAAATTTCATTTCAATTTTTTTTTAAATATTGACCGTCACAATATTCGGAATGGTGAATTTATATCGCTAAATATGAATAATTTATGGATTCTTTCGACTTTGATTGATTTTTTATGTTCACGTCTTTCATAACATGGATTTTTATCTGTTATTCGTTGCCACTTATTATCAACCATTGCTGATAAAATAAGGAGATTGAATTGAATTATTTAAAGCAATGAAGATCCAGCTTCGATCGTAAAGCATTTTAAATTTCTAGTATTGATTGTGTGTTTCTCACACATGCGGTCTAAAATAAAAATTCTTAATATTGTTAATAAAAAAGCATACTTAATAACAACTAAATGTAGAATATTATAATATTTCATACATAAGGCACAGCGTGCCTTTTCACGTAAGACAACTTTATCTAATGTCTTTATCCTGTTTATATCTTCTTTAAAATGTAAAGAATAAACTGATGCATATTTTTTTAAGTTAATATTTTCATTTAATCCAATATTTTGAAGCCATAATTTCTGTTTGAAACCATAAATCTTTCTGTTTACATCTTTTAGCTAACCTATTGACAATAAGAAATAGACATTCATATTATAATTTTAATCTAATTTCCTTTATATTTTACTATTTTGAATTGATAATGTTAACAGAAACTAATGTTAATATAATATCGACAAAAATAGTATTTTTTCATATTAATAAGAAAAAGATATTATATATTAATATTAGTATAACTTATTACCTGTATTTTAATTAATTTTTATATTTTGTCCTAATACTTTCTGAAATTTATTTTTGTATTTTTCTAAATAATTTGACTACCCTGATACTATGCACATTACCATTTTTATTAATTTTTAATGAGAAAAATTGTATATAATAGGAAGGGGGAGAGAGAGAGAGAGAGAGAGAGAGAGAGAGAGAGAGAGAGAGAGAGCGCGGCAGAGCGTCTAACCTCTTCTCAACATAGCACAAGCATAATGTCACATGTATCTATGTGATCTAAGTTATTCCAAACTAAGATGGCGGGAAACGATTCAATTGATACAAATTCTCTCGAACTTCTGATTGGGTAAGATTAGACAAGGCGCCTTTTTCTGGCGCGCTTATTTTTTTTCGCGACTTTGTGATAATTAGAGAAATATTTCACTGAGGAGCTTTTGCTCCATCTCTTACTCCCCTTTACACTGTCCTCCGAAAGGGCCTTTTTATCGCTCTTCTACTGTTGTATGGGAGTGTCGAAACTTAAGCTTCAAGACATGTGTCCATCAATTGGCGAGCACATGGATTCCCCAGGATTCGAAGAAATGAGAGAGGATTTGATGAGATTTCTGTTGCAAAACTTCTCGAGGTACAGCAATGGAGTTATCTGATGGTGAAATTGCAGACGTGGACATGATCGGCGCCTTGAAACGCGGTCGGACGACGGAGGATTCTTCCGCCAACAGTCACTAGGCCAAGTTGCCTCGCGACTCAAAGAAAGTTAGATCAAAGCTGAGTGATTCAGGTGCCTTTGTTGAGGGGGTATCCAGAGGTGCTGTAGACCCGAAGACCAGGAATCACCCCACCACGCAGTGAACGTGAATAAGGATGTAATCTAAGAGAGATAAAAATAATTCTGGCAAGTACAGTGAAAAGGCTCAATTATGATATTTTTAGCAGAGCATCTTATGTTGTCGTGTTGTGTTCCAGATCTGACAATACACTTAGCAAGAAGAAAATGTCGCTAGTCAAAATCTCCAGAATATTAAATAAATGCAACATTAAATTTAACTAGGTTGCCAAGTACTCTCGTGATACATGCAAGATTCTTATCTAAGTGACTAATAATGCCCTATCAAACAAATTACTTGAAGAAGCGGGGATCGTTGCCTTCATACCGAGATACAAGATTAGCAGAAAAGTGATTAAGGAGATTCCTGGAGGTATGAGTATGGACGAAGTAAAGAAAATCGTCGAAGAAGAGAATTCTAACATAGTGATCTCTAACCTCTTTAGATTAAGAAGGTGCAATAGATCTACTAGAGAATTATTTGACTCAAAAGCAGTGTGCTTGAAAATCAAAAGCGAGAGTTTACCAGACAAGATTATCATTTGGAAGGCAATGTTACCTATCTCTCCATATGTACAGTCAGTTAGGATTTTTTATGTGGCCGTACTAGTCACGTAAGTAAATATTGTGAAAAACTAAACTGTGAAGTAAATATTGTGAGGCTTTCTTAAACTGTGCTGGTGATCGCTCATCTCGAAAGGCGCCTTGTGGTTTAGAGAAGAAATATATTAACTGCAGTGGCCTTCACAATACTATGGACCGTAATTGCCCAGTTTTTAAGAAGTATATGGAGATTAGCCAAGGAAAGAAAGGTTATCAAAAGCCAAGGATTATGATTTTTGATAACCTTCCTTTCCTTGAGAAATTACTCGAGGAGAAGAACATTAATTCGTTGAGAATGACTCCAGTTAAATCAATGAGAAACTTTCCACGCCTTTTGGATATGGATTCTACCGCCCACGAAACTCAGAGGAGCTACATAGACAGATAGTTTCCCATCGTACAAATCGGTGCTGAGTAACACTGAAAGTAACACTGGAAGCGTCAAGAATCTTATCGGGTATTATTGAACGGATCTTAACGGACAAGGATGCAGAAGTATTATGCGAGCGAATTAAGAAAATCATAGATTTGCATAATGCGACACATTGGTTAAAGAAGGTAACTGTAATGGCGCAAGTAAATAATCGCAAATTTAATTTTAGTAATTTGAGGATTCTCCAGTGGAACGCTAAATCCATCTAAATATACTGAACTATCTAAATACTGTGAAGATTTTAATTTAATTTTAATTTCAGAAACATGGCTCTCTCCTGATATTCGATATCAGGCTGCTCCTCGCCCCGATGAAGTGCAAGGTTCACGAAACGTTGGCATTCCAAGAATGGATCTGGACACGAAAGAAACTCGCGAAACGCATAATATTTATATAGAAAGCACCCGTGGAAGTCTCAAGAATATTAATCTTGAATTACATTAATGATTGTCATTCTTGAAAAAATCTTAAATTACGCTAACAAAGCAGCTGTATATTAGCAAATGTTGCACTATTTAACAATCTCAATTATATCACATTATATATTATTTGGCAACGTCGCATTTATATCATATTACATTAATCATTGTCATTGCGAAACAAATTGTTAAAAATCCTTGAAAAAAATTTCTATTATTATATATTAATATTACGCTGACAAAGTCATATTGAAACTTACAAATTTGCTGACACTGTAATTTGCGGTCTGATTACGTTAATGTCATCATCGGATGTCTCTAAAAATCTTTTGTTATAAAATCTGACATTTGATGTCATTGATTGAAATGGTTATATAAACATCCGCGAGGATTTTTGCAGAAAGTCTGTGTAAAATGGTTGACGGTAATCGCTCCCACATTTAATTAACATCTGGAACTCGATTTCCGCAATTTCCGCAAAGTGCTACTTAGCACTAATACTACTTGTCCGATGCTATGATGGGAATATATTGAGAAAAGTAGCGACTGTATAGTATTAGAGATTTTTATGAGTCGATCAATCGCTCTTCGTTTTACTCTCCAGCATTATGGATTCATACGTTCAATATGAGTCGAGCAAGTAAGAAGTATTTCAATTATATTTGTTTGTGAAAAAATTGTTTCTATATATTGCTTATTTGTTTATTCTTCTTCATTACAGCGCGTCTTCTTGTACAATTTTTGAGAAGAATATTCATACATCGACAGTGTACAAATTTCTTGAGATTGGGATCGCCGTGGGACCTATTTCCTATATGAAAATGGCCATTGACATCCGAGGCAACATCGTTCTGTCTCATGTTATATGATACTATTCAAACACTAAAAATGGATATCGCGATTGTGCTACTCGACTGCTCCATCATCGTTAATGATTCAGGTTCAAATTGAACTTGTCAAATTACGATATGGACAATGTGAAATTATTATTATGTGATAAGTGTTTATATATGAAACCATCGACCGTGCTCTTCATGCTTGAACTTGAATAATGTATAGAACACCTATATTGTAAACTATGTCAATACATGATTGGTGTGAGTGAAAAGTTTAAATATTTCGTGACTTATTTACGTCAAAATTGTACAAATAACAAATATGATGCTATAAATATTTTGCGTAAGATTTATGATAAGAATTTATATATTAAATGCGAATTAATACAATAGTATACTAACAATGTAGATAACATTGTATATAATACATTACATGAAAACTAAATAAAAATAAAAAAATATTTCAGTGTCCGCAATTATTTCTTCCTTCTCTCCATCCTTTTTTCCTTATCTCTGTGGAATCGCATTACACGCACATGACAAATCGCTCTTATTGCATAATGCGTTCGCATTCTTCGTTAAAATAAAATATAATATATAATATAATAATAATAAATAAATAAATAAAATATTCCGCGTGCTAGAAGAACCAGATGATGATGGAGGAAAAATAGTAAATATTAATGGTAAGTATACAGATAAGTTTAGCGTGCAGTGGGGACCGGCGGTGGACGACATCCGAAGGCGGCGGCGAGGATCAGCAGCGGCGGCGACGGCGACGACAGACCGCGCCCGGCAGTCATTGACCCCGCGTGATGTCATCACTGTGACGCGGACATAATTTTTCACATATTCTGCGCTATGTAATTTCCCATGATGTAATTTTCCCGCACATCCCCGTGATGCCATCCCCTCGCCATCATCTCCTGTGATATTTTCTTCCCCGCCTCCTGTGACGTCACTTCCTCGCTTAGTGACGTTATTTTCTTCTCCGCCTCCTGTGACATCATCTCCTCGCCTAATGACGTTACCCCCTGGATCTTCCCGCGCCGCGGGTACCCCTGCACTTCACACTCCTCCCCCCTAGATTCTAGATTAGAATCTCCGTTATTTACTTATTCTCAAATCTTCTATATGGTGAAAAATAACACCCTATAATCACATCATCATGCGTTAGGGGCTCCGCACAATAAAAGGAACAGAAAACAGAGAGAATAGAGAATAAGAATTTCAATTTATCAGAAATCATGTATGGAATATAGTTTTTGATAGATTGAAATTATTATTCTCTGTTTCTTTTATTATGCGGAGTCCCTTATAAAAATGAAACCACTCTCTTTATCAATGTTATTCAACTTACATTAGGATCTACCGCATCACCGTCCTGCCAGCGACTGCCACAATTGAGGGATTACCATCAATGGAGCTACGCTATCTGTCATCCATCGGAACATGATACGTTAGAACAGCTATTCGCTTTGTTTTCTGTAATAGGTCTTTCGCTTGCCTGGCATGATTTAAATTGATTTGAAGAATACGAAGCATTTCGATGTGACTTATATTTCTTCATAATCTATGGCGGTCCTTCGCTCCGCAAAATCCCTGCTTTTTCGCTCCTTTCGCACTATAGTTGAAGATTAACTTTAAAAAAACAAAATACAAATTAATAGTGTAAGATCTTGATGGCCCGAGAATGTTCAGCAATAGAGATTTTGAATAGTACTAGAGAGCCTTTAATAAGAAAGTCGCCAACATGACACGTGACTCGAATCGCGCGCTGATTGGCTTGCGGAATCGATATATAGTCTTCAGGAAGGGTTAGCTGTTATAAACTTGAAAATAAAACAATGCATTAATTATAGTGTTGAATTTCATTTCTCTTCCTTTGATAAGTGTTTCTATATGTCATATTTAAATCTTAAAATATATTAATTTTTGTTTTTGATAGAATAATGTATTATAAAAAGGAAAAAAATGTTTCATATATAATTATATATTGTAAAATTATATGAAATTACTTGCAATTACATATAATTATATATAAACATAGACATATTTTATATATAAATATATATATAAAATATGTTCGCATATGTAACATTTTTTTCCCAGGAAAATTATAAAGCTTAAAATATTTCTTCTTTGCAGAAATAATAATCTGATATGCGATCCCAGTCAGAAATAGTTCCTCGAAAAGACATCGTTTCGATGTCGTTACGATGGAAAAGTTGTCGATTCGAAACTTGCATCAAAATTTCAACATTTTCGAGTGATAAAAAATTGCGTATGTAGAGAGTGCAATCAGAGTTTGATATATTTTTAATATTTTTGGTATAAATTTGTGATACATAATTTTATATTTTGAATATTTTCATTCAAAGTACGAATCGACATTTATTTCGATTTCATTTCAACAATTGCAATATCGCTCTAATCATAAAAACTTTCTCAAAATTTTTCAGAATTTATAAATAATTTTATAACTTTTTAGAAAATTGTGGAATTTTTTTATACGAATCAGAACATTTTTTACAACTATCGATAAAGTCTATAACATCTTTTCTTCTAGTAATTCTTTGTATCTTATTTTATTGTTCTCCTGAATAACATTACTTTTATTTGTACTTTGTAGTTTATTTAATATAATCTTATTACGTCACTTTTGTATTGAGGAATTTCAGGGAATGTCTCTAACCAAATGAGTATGAAATCAAGGAAAAATATCATCGATTCTATTAAAGTCTAGCTAGACTAATTCTAGCTCGAATCGATATCGAAATAATCTCGATTTTTAAATTAATGAAATTTAAATGTTAGTCTATCATACAAGTTTCCATTATCATTTGGAAGTATAAAAATATTACTAGTGTCACTGCTACTGTAGTAGTATATGACGACATAACATAGAACTACTTCCAGTAATTATAATATTTGGTATAAAAAATTTATTAGAGTAAAAAATACATATATATATATCATTAGAGCAATTAGTATTATTTCAGCTAATAAAAATAATATTTTACAGTATTATTAAAAACAAGTATTATCATAGATGTCATCATTTGTATTACTATTATATTTAATATTAATTATATTTTTTTTGTGTTCCGTCTCTTTCATAACATCTTTGAACAGATATGTTACAGATATATATACATCTATGAGCATTATAGATATTCATGGTTCTTAAAAGGAGCAATTCCCGTATGATTACAGAAATGAAGCATGGTAAGTGAAGATTCGGATGGGTGACCGCGCATGGGTGCATCATAAAATTAGTTCTCGAATTCATAAAATAAATTTTTTTTATTATAATTTTTGTATCTTGCGTGTATCTTCTGAAATATGATACTAATCAATAATATTTATTTTCACAATAAAATTTCAATGAAATTTTCTCCACCACTATTACGCTATTAGTGACACTATTTGTCGAATTTATTTATTGCATTAGTGACACTAGTAGTATATTTTTATGCTGACTATTCAAGATTTTAAGATCAATTCAAGATTTTATTTCCAATTCGAAAATTAATCGAAATTGGAGCCGAAAATCCATCGAAATCGAAATAGAAATTTCGAAAATTTTCGACTTTTATTTTCGACATCAAAACGACGTCTTTTCGAGAAATTATTTCTGACTGGGGGTACTGTGCAGCTTATTGTTGTAACAGCAGTTACGAAAAAGGTCTTTTCTTGCTTTTCCCAAAGATCTCATAGTAAGAGAAAAACGCATTGTTGTTGGAAGGGAAGAGAATTGGAAAATAACGTCAAATCACCGATTATGCGAGGTAAAACATTTTTTCTTAGTGAGATACTTCATTTATACGTAATTAATATTTGTATTTAATACTTTGCTTTATAAATGAAGTGTCTCTCTAAGAAAAAATGTTTTATCTCGCATAATCGATGATTTATTCGTTATTTTCCAATTTTCTTCCCTTCCAATAACAATGCGCCTCTTAATATGAGATCTTTGGGAAATCTGAGCAAGAAAAAATCTTTTTTGTAACTGATAATATTAAAAAAAATCCGATTACATCCCACAGACCTACTTGTAAGTTTTGACGTAGAAACTCTTTTTACACAAGTCCCAATAAAGACACATTAAACATAAGAAGATCTCACATGAAGTTCCCTCCGACTTCATCCCGTTAATAGAGCGCAATAGTGCTTAACAACCAATTTTATGAATAAATTTCATGGGCTCTCCTATTTTTCCTGTAATCGCCAACATTTTTATGGAGCATTTTGAGAAAGAAGCGTCAGAAAACCCTTAGAAAAACACTCAAAAAACCAGAAGTTTGGTTCCGTTATGATGATATATTTGTGATATGAAGACACGGCAGAGCCGAACTCCGTAAATTATTTTCCTCAACAATCAACATTCAAATATCCACTTCGCTATAGACATAGAGAAAAACAGAAAACTCCCCTTCCTAAATGTTCTTGTCTCTAAGAAAGTTGATGGTACCTTAAGCCATTAAGTGTACAGAAAACCAACATACACGAATAGATACATGTCGAGTCACATCATCACCCAAAAAACAATCTGCAATCAACTCATTTGCACATACAGCTTTCACCATCTCTGACAAAGAATATATATAATAAATAGAGATAATGACTATAAATCAAATATGGAAAAACCATTCTCTCGGTTATTGAAGATTGATCAATTTCCCCTACCTCTCCCCCTCCTCACTTCAACAAGTAGTGTAATATAAAAAGGAACGGCCTGGAGGAACAGCTCAGTATTAGGCTGCTCCTCGTCCTGATGAAGTAGACTGCATTCAAGTATAGATCTGGACACGGAGGAAATCCGCGAAACGCGTAATCTTTTTCGTGACTGTTGTTACAACAATAAGCTGCACAGTATGGCATATCTGATTATTATTTTACAAAGAAGACATATTTTAGCTTTATAATCTCTCCAGGAAAATGTTATATATGTGGACATTTATACATTTTATATATATATATTTATATATAAAACATTTTTTCCCGGGTCCTTTTTAATTTTTGTAATACATTATTCTATCAAAAATGTAAAGCAAAAATGACAGTAGTTGACTATTTTAAAGTTTAAACGATTAAATATGACATATGGAAATATTTACCAAAGGAAGAGAAATAAAATTCAACACTACGATTAATGCACTGTTTTATTTTCAAGCTGAACAGCTGATAACAACTGATCTTTCGTAAAGATTATATATCGATTACCAAGTTAATCGGCGCGCGATTCGAGTCACGAGTTGGCGATTCTCTTATTAAAAGCTCTCTAGTAAGTACTTAATGCGGTGGAGATTATCGAAGCGTGGAGTGAGATGAGCGATACGTGAATGGAGCGAGAGAATGAAAAGGCGAGAGATAGGAAGAAGACAAAAAGTATAAAGAAAGACTAAGTAATTAGTTTGATAACAAAAATTAACTGATCGGAATTAATTGGAATTATTTAGACATATTAGAATTAGTAAATAAACTATTCGCGAATCTTTATTGGATTAGGAGTGTGATTTAGTTTTAAGGGTTTTTTCTCAAAAATTTATTTAAAAATCATATCACGTAAACCTTCAATAATTGTTATATGCTCAACATTTAATTTTCTGACAAGTTCTCTGACAAGTTCAAGTGGATTGTGCTAGATTTTCCTGCAATAATGCAAATCTGCATTTTCCAGTTTTTGTCGTTATTGAAATCATTACTTTTGAATCGTCAAAACCAATATTCACGTGTCTTAATTGACATCACTATAAATTTTATCAGAATTTTATGACCTTCAATCGTTGTTTTCTTCTGATGAAAAAACAAAACCGCATGTCAAAAATGCTCCTTAGGAAGCTCCATTTATTAAATAGTATAAACATAATATTTACTGTGTCTATTGTTAGTAAACGACTAAATATCATGGAATAATATTAAAGCATTAAGAAATAATAGCTAATTGGAATGTTTTTGACAACACTTACATTAATGCCATTTCTTGCAAAACCCTCAAAACTAAATCACATTCCTAATATCTGACATTTGAAGTTCTGGTTAAAAAAAATAAAATTAGAAAGTGTGTTTGTATGAAAACATATTTATTTCGAACCTGAATCTACAATAGTTATCAATAAAATGTAACTAAATTAAGTTAAAAAGTTAAGAATCTAAAATATAACTACAATAAATTAAATTAAAATTAATTAACTTTTTAACTTAACATTACCTAATCCTAATATAATGATCTTCAAAGGAAATATGAATAGTTAAAATCAAAATGTTCTTTTTATTTAATCCGATAAGTCACTAACAAAAATTCTTATGATCGATTTCTTCATCTCTAGGTGATTTCATTCATGAAATATATTTCAGATATGGATAAATGACATATCTGAGAAATATCTGAGAAATATCTGCAGGATATCTCACGGATAAAGTTATCGGCAACTTCGAAGTGAAGAAATTGGTCATTAAAAATATTTTTAAAAAATGATTTCATAGAAAAAAAAACATTTAAACGCTTTAAGCTTTCACGTTAGAACGTCGAAAATTTTTGCAATTTTTTTAGGCACGTGATAGATCTAGAAAGAAGAAAATTTTCCATTATATCCAGCTCATAGTTTTCTGTATGTAAAAATTATGAAATTCAAAAATTTATAAGTTTTAATAATAAATAAAGCACGAATTTTTGCGCTCACTTAATAATAATCTATATACATAACTCATTATTAATATAACAATTATTTTTTGTATATACAAAGTATTTTTACAAATCACTCTATTATTCAAGTGTAACTAATTAAATTACAAATAAATCGTATACATTTTATACATTAAGTAGTAAATGATTTCTTTCATATTAACATGTTAAATAAGTTTTTAAGAGAATTTTCAAAAAAAATATTATTTCCAAATGGTCGTGCATAATTATTCATAATTAAAAAATAATACAATCAAATTTTTCCTATTCTTATCTTCACATTCTTAGCACTTTTAACTTCCTTATTTATATAGAATTTTTTTGTTCTTTTTTATTATGATACATTTATAACTTAATATGTTAATAGAATTATATGTTAATAGAATGAAATCTGTAATATATAATGAAGACGTTGTACATACATCATTGATAGAATGAAAATTAACCAATTTCTTCATCTCGATAACTTCTAAGTTGCCGAATAAATACCTTTAATCAGGCGATATCTTCCAGATATATTTCAAGTATCTCATTTATCCATAAGATATTTGAGGAATATCTCATGTATAAAATTATCTAAAGATGAAGAAATTAGCCATAAATTAAGATTTGGCTCTTGTTTTAAATATATATACAGGGTATCTCATTAAAAATAATGCATTAAGATTTTTCGAAAACTATGGTAGATACAGAAAAATGTTTTACAAAAGTTGTATAAGGAGGGGGCATAAGAAGGTACCATTGATTTGACTTTGGATGGCATCGCCAAGGCCAGATCAAGGTCACGTCGATTTAAAAACTAATTAGTTAGTATTTAGTGATTTTTTAATATGATTGGTTCTTGCTTTTAGTGCTTTGCTGGATTTAAGTGTATGAACCAATCATATTGAAGAGTCACTAAGTACTGATTAGTTTCTCTACTAAACGCAGACTGTGCATATGTACGCGCGTGCGTGTGCTTATGTATGTGTAGCTAATACTTATATCTTATATTTTAAAGAATCTTTATTTATCTTCGCCTTTATAAAACTGTGTTAAATGATTTTCGAGAGTCGAAAACTCTCTTATAAACAAAAAATCGCAATCTTTTAATTTATAAACCAATTAACGTTAATTTTTCGTTCTGAAAATAATATGTATATTGTATCGATATATAAAATAATATATTGCGCAATAGTAATATAGTATATAAATATGATGTACTGATTCGAAGAATATCCAAATTAAAGTAGCTTAATAAAATAACTTTATAAAGTAGCTTAAATATATAAACAATTCAAATAAAGAGCAGCCACGTCATAGGATATTGTTCGCCGAATGTCATTTATTTAAAATTATGACATTAAAAAAATATATAAATCTAAATGTTTTGGTCAAGTTTCGACCATCATCAATAGTTAAAAACTATATTTTAATAAAGATATTACAAATTTGCGCTGAAAGTTTCTACAAAATACAGATAGTCTTCAATTTTTTACGTTAGTCGAATGCAAGATGTTACAAATTAAAACCAAATGAATAAATTAATCTAGTAACTCAATTTCTTTGGGAATTAGCACTGTAGAAAATGCGCGATAAATATCAATTAACATTCAGTCAAGTATCTGACTTTTTAATTAGAACTAGTTACAAAATTTTAATAATTGCTTGCAAATATGTTTCGGCTAATTTTTTTTATAAAAAAGAGAAATCTGTAACATAAGGATATTAATATCAATATGACTAATGAAGAATTTGACAGTGTCAAAAAAACATTCAGTTTTAATTTGTAATATTGCATTATTTTACTTCGACTAACGTAAGAAATTGAGCAGCCTATATTTTATAGAAACTTTCAGCGCAAATTTGTAATATCTTTTAATATAGTTTTTAACTATTGATGATAGTCGAAACTTGATCAAAATATTTAGATCTATATATTTTTTAACGTCAGAATTTTAAATAAATGACATCGCTAATCCTGTATACTGTTTGTTTGAATCGAAGAATATTCATCTAATAACTGCTAAGATAATTATAATGCTTAATGTATATTAATGTTTAATCCTCTGTTTATTTCTTCTTCTTAACTTTTAAATCTTTATTTTTCAAGCTTCTACGTGTTAATCCCCAAAATTCTTTGGGCCTTAAATTACTTTGAACTGCTGTGAACTTCCAACCAACGTGATGACGACAACCTTTACAGATAGCTATTGTCCATGCATATCTAAAATGATATAGTTATTACTGTTATTAGAGATAAAACAAAAATTCACGCTGATTATGTGCATATGTTTTTGATATACTACAATGTCGCATTTTACCCTGGAAACCAGCTATACTCAGTCGAAGGATCCGAATTGTTAAGTACAACTCCTTGAACATGATAAAAAGTTATAGTTTCATGTATAACACCACCAGGATTGACATAAGTTCCCTGTGGGCCTTCTTTATTCATCGGGAACATATGTGACTGTCTCCCAATAAAGGCTTCACAATTAACGCATACGTATATCTTATCCTTCAAATCACAGATGATATATTAAGGCGATATATAAAAAAAAATGCATAGTCTAATTATTATATATGGTATGATATTATTTTATATGTACCTCTACGAGATACTTTATTTCTCTTTGTAATCGAGAAATAGCACAGTCATAAGTTAACAACATGAGTCGTTCATTGTGATCCATTAAGATATTTTGTGCGACCCAAAAGGACAAATCTATGGGATTTTTGGGAACACTACCACCTCCTAAAATGTAAATTGTAATTTAAAAAATTGTGATAAATATTAAAATATAATTTTATACACTTACAACACTTACTAGTTTCAAGAAATTGCAGATGTTGACGTATTCTAAAAGAAAGTCTTATAGGATCATACTGTCTATAAACCCAAGCTGGCCAAGCAGTCACTGCAGCGTCCAAATTTTCTACTCTTTCCTGCTTTTTCATATCTTCTTCAGAATCGACAGAAATTCTTAAATGATCTAATGAAGCTAAGCGTTGGTCCAAAAACGGTGGCTCAAGTGTTATCTCTGGTAATACTTTAACATTGGCCGAAATTTTATTGTTATCCTGATTATAAGAAGTATTAAATTGTTATAAACAATTTATAATGAGCAGCGTATTGTAAAATGTATAATTAAAATAATATTGGTTCGGGGAAAAAATTTCTTCGTATTTTTTAATTCAAAATTGTACATACAATATATCTTCATCAAAAATGAACAAAATTTAAATTAAAAAAAAAAAAAGGATTTTAAAGCTTGAAATCTCTACTTTCGAAAGATTATATTACTACATTTTTTAAGTTTCTGTGAGTTTAGTAATTTTTATATTTAAAAAACTATGATTTGAAAAAGATGAAAAATTTTCTTTTCACTTTGGGGGTCTCTCACGTATCCAAAAAAAATTTACGAAAATATTCCGACTATCTATCGTGAAAGCTTGAAGCTTTCCCTATAAAATTATTTAAAAAAAATGTTTCTATGATTTTTTGTTGTGAGTTATTCGCGAATTAAGTAAAGAAGTATTCTAACTTTGATTGTTCATAACTCCGAAAAATCATTATACGCAATTTAAAAAACAGATTTTTAGCTGAAACTTTACTCTAGCGAATGATATAATTGTGACGAAAATTTCGCAACACATGAAAAACTTTTGTAAACAAATTTTTTTAAATACGAAGAAACTTTTCTCCGATCTAATATACAGTCACGGACAAAATTGAGTGACACTTATTTATTTTATAAAAATACTATAATTTCATCAATTTTCCTAATCAATTTCTTATTTTTCTTTATATTATAGTTTGCATTGTCATCAATAAATTTGGCTAGTAGTTTTTAATTAATAGAATAATGTGATTTATTTCAAGTAAAGATTATTACAAGCTAGAATGAAACAAAACAATATGAACAAAATTAAGTGGATATTTTCATATTTTTCATATTTATTCGCTTTTTATGTTGCTCTAATATTTTATATTTCCTCCTTTAACTTTAATAATCGCTTGTAATCGCCTAGGAATACTATCCACTATAGGAATACTATCCACTAAATATTCAATCTTATCCTTCATTACATATATGCGTTGTAAGCTATATCGAAAAATGATCAAAAGTTTATTTGATCTGTTGATAATCGATACTTCTTTTCGAATATGGCCCACAAGTTCTCAATGGGGTTTAAGTCCGGACTTTGCGAAGGCCAATCTAAAACTTCTATTCCGGAATTTTCGAGAAATTTTATGGTTTTCTTGAATTTTATGTATGGGGATTTATGTATGGGAATATTGTCTTGTTGGAAGACAAAATCGTTCGCAATATCCATTTTTTCTACCGATTCTTCTAAATTTTCATTGATTTTCATTGAAGTCGATATATCGCTCAGTGTTAATGATTCCATCGAGCAACTAAATTTCCAACTTTGGACTAAGAGAAGCAACCCTACATCAATGGAATTTCCTCCGTATTTCACAGTTTGCGAAATGAATTTTTGTCCGAATGCTTCATTTGATTTTCTCCAAACTCTTTGTCTTTTTTTCTTACCAAACAATTCAAATTTACTCTCGTCACTCCATACATCTTTTCTCCAAAACGAAATAGACATTCAATTCCTAATTTACAACTGCACATCCTTAATAATGTATTTTTTTGGCAAAGTTTAACGTTTTCGCTTATTCAAGTCAGTAATGAATAGTTTTCGCAACGGTATGCGACTATGCAAATTTGCATTTTTCAATTTAGACACTGTCTTTTCTGACACGTTTAAATTAAATCTGTCAATTTCACAACGTGTGATGTTGTATACGGTTTACGACCACGACTTTTTAAATTAATCACAGTGTTAAGTTTTACTTATCCAAATTTTTGTGACAGCGCTTTTTGAAATATGATATTTCTTAGCAATGTTTCTATAACTGAGGCCTTCTCGACAGTCGCTAATTCTCGGATTTGTAGTGAAATTTCTTTCCGCGCCGTGGTTTTCCATTTTTGAAAATACATTGATCAGTGGAACGAAATATCAATACTGAAATCAAAACATTTCAGATTATAGAATGTAAACAAGAAATATTTATAACCTTGATTTCGATAAAACAGTATCCATTCAATTTTGTCTATTTTGTTGTAGTTTGTAGTTGTTTTGTTCTAGTTTGTAATAATCTTTATTTGAAAGAAATCACATTATTCTGTAAAACTACTAGCAAAATTTATTGATGACAATGTAATTATAATATAAAGTAGGAAAATAAGAAATTAATTAGGAAAATTGATAAAATTACAATATTTTTATATAAAATAAATAAGTCCACTCAATTTTATCCGTGATTGTATTTATCTAAAATTAAAATCATATAATATCCTATACTCGAAAATATCAAAATTATTAAATCTTTGCTTATTCAACGATTATTCTTATATATTCAATTATTTTGATTAATTGATCGAATAAATATATTTAATCTTTTCTGTATGCCAAAAAATGTTTGTCTTCGAAATGTTCTCGTTGAACAAGACGCCGCGCCAAAAGTGTACATATTGCCTGGATAACCAACGTTTGGGCAACGTAAAAAAAATCGTATCGAGACAAAGTGAGATAAGCAATTTGAGCGACACTGGCGTAAACGTAGAATCAGAACATAAACAAAATATAAACAGAGCTGTATTTTGCAATTTTATAATAAATGTACGGAATATATTTTGTTACGGAATCTTTTGGTGAGCGACTGTATAGTCACCATTATAATGCAAGTGGCGTCTTGTGGAGATTGACTATAATTGCCTATCGTAAGAAAAAGGGTTAATTATGTAAATATTACACAAGTTTTAACTCTGTTAGAAAAGTTCTCATGATCAGTTCGAATGCAGAATTACTCGTTTGTCAATTGCGCCTATATTCGCAATAATAGCATTTAAATTTTAATTTTTGGATTCTTATGCTGAATGTAATATCATGAAGATGGTTGAAAAAAGTAGCCGAAATGTCGAAAAATCGGAAGTATATGTACAGGTGAAGAATTGTTGACATACGTTAATAATAACTATATATTAGCTCTTAATTACCTGGTTTTTATTGTAATATTGTTTTTAATAATGTTCGATTAATCTATATTGTAAAATTTTAACTCCTTTTAAAATAATAATTAAAGGACTCCCGATAATTATAAACAATAAATAACAATAACAGGGGAGTGAGTGCGAAAAATGCGCAAATCAATAAAACCGATTTTAATAATAATAAGTCAATGGCCGGTATTCATTGTTAGTTCTTATTCAAGATCGTCTTAAGACAATCTTCAGATGTTACGAATCAATCAGAGGGCCGCATTGTCTTAAGATATTACTTAAGACGATCTTGAAATAAGAATTGATTATGAATACCGATCTATATGAACGTTTCTAAATTCGAGCCGTCTTCAATTTTATAGTTAAAGAGTAAAATTATATAGGATAGCCGCATTTACATCATTAAATTTGATGTCGCATAACGTCGCTCGAAGATAAATGACAATCCATATCTCAACACAGTTTCAAGACTGGATGGAAATTATTATATATACAACTAATATAAATGTATCTACAACTAATATAAATTTTATGTTATATAATAATAATAATAATAATAATAATAATTATTATTATTATTATTATTATTATTACAAAACGAAAATTTTCTTTCCAATGTGCCACAAACTCACTTTACTTGTGACGACAAGATGCTCCAAACAGTAAAATTTTTGGATTGTAAACAATTAAATAAATCGTAAGTGTTCGCAAAGATCTACACATTTCGGGCTAATTCCAGCGAGCGACTCCATTATCACTCGAGGCTCGGCGACCGAGCACTTATGTGACGCTCTGGCTCCCTATACCAGAAATATACTGAGAGCGCACCTTCCGCCAAATTATTATTGAAACATGTTTTTTATTAAAAAATTTATTTCTATTAACATAAAATTTTCTATTGTTAATTTATTTATTGTTTCTTAATGATATACTTATTGTACATTTTAATATAGTTTTCTAATACATTACATAATGATAACATACATTATGTGTGATAATGTACATTTCGATAATAGCTTATCGACAATTTCCATATCACTCGTGAAATACTATTGTAAGACGCGTTTTTTTAAATGTGTGATTTCTCTAGTAGTCCTCCATAAAAAGAAAAATCAAATACTCGTATGTGGCAGAAAAGCAAAATTATGTATCAAAAGAAACGAAAAACCAAAGAAAATAGAAACAATCAATTTAGGTATATAGAGAAATTATTTTTATTTTTTGAGTGGTTTGCTCGATTCTACTGAGAATGGAATAATGTATCCACAGAGATATTGGAAGAATTAATTTGCATCAGCAAGGATAATGATGCGTCGCTCAAAAAAAAAAAGTTTATCATTTTTTATTATTTTCATTTTAGAAAAAGAGCGTTCACATAAATATGTGGAGTTAAATATGGAGAAAAACGAAGATCAAAGTTTCTGAGAGTGGATACTGTGATGCATTAAAAATTTTTTAAAAATTAATCTTTTCTGATCGTGTAATAAGAAATATCTGATATTTCTTTAAAAACACAATCAGAAAAGGTTGATTTTTAAAAAATTTTAAATGTATCACAGTATCCATCTCTTAGAAACTTTGGCCTTCGAATTTTCTCCATGTTTGGCCCCACATATTTATGTGAATGCTCTTTTTCCAAAATGAAAATAATAAAAAATAATAAACGTTTTCCTTTGAGCGATGCATCATTATTCTCGTTGATGCAAATTAGTTCTTTCCTAAACTTAACTTAATAGCATCATTTGTGGAGTAGGCCTATTGGGGAAATCACACATTTAAAAAAATCTTACAATAGTATCTTACAATAGTACCTCACGAGTGATATGGAAAGCTATTGTCGAAATGTACGTCATCATAATTATATAATGTATTAGAAAATACGTTAAGATATAAATATATCATTAAGGAACAATGAATAAATTAACAAAGAAAATTTTATGTTAATAGAAATAAATTATTTAATAAAAAACATGTTTCAATAATAATTTGGCGAAAGGCGCTCCCAGTATATTTCTGATATAGAGACGCTCCTGAGTCAGAGCGTCACATGAGCACTCGGCGGCTTGGCCATCGAGCCTCGAGCGGAAGTGGGGGTTGCTCGCTGGAATCAGCCCGAAATGTGATCTTTGCGAGCACTGAAATAAACTATAGTGAAGAATGTCATAATCAATAAAATAGGTTCAAAAAATGGCAACATGTACAGTGCAGTGCATTAATTCGCTAGGTTAGAGTAGCGATATGATTAAGCCTTATCGACGTTATGGCGATACGCTCAACGCGCACGAAATAAAAGAGAGAAGAGACATTGACAATAACATTTAAAATACTGTGAAACTTATTACGTATTTTTTTCTGTTGCATATAAAATTATATATTCCAGCAAAAATACATGAATTAATCCTTAAAGATAGCCGAATACGCGCGTTCGCCCGGCCTATTACTGCAAATATATATGCCTACCGATCGCTTGATGCGTGGGCCTGGGAGTTGGAGATTGGTTGGCAAGCGCCGCGCACACCACCGCAAGCCTCCATAACTCGGACGGTGCGCTTGCCAAGCTATCCCCGCTCCTTATGATCCGCACCAAGCAATCGGTAGGCGTATACACTTCGCAGTAGTATTCGGTTATCTTTAAGGATTAATATCTCGTTAACTATTGGGGAAACTTACAAAATGGTAGAAGACTTTTCGACTCAATTTAGTCCGCTCTACCTGCTCATGAAATATTTGGCGATTATTTTCAGACACCTTGTATACTCTGTATATGATGTATAATGTTTTATATGTATATATTATGGGTCGATCCCACCAACTCTAATTAACTTAATCGATTGTTACATTGGAACTGATCAATTGCATTTGCTATTCAACAGAATTGACCAATCATGGTTTGATACTTAATCGATCGATTAGATTAATCGAAGTTGGTGAGACTGGTCCTATATATTGCAATGAATATACATATAGCATAACGGAGATAAGCATATATAAAAAAATGTCAAAGAAAGATCATTTATTAAAATTAAAAATTATTATCTGTTTTCGAAGTTATTCTTTTCGTTGATAAGAAAATTATGATCGCCTGAGTCTCTCTCTCTTTCTCTCTCTCTCCTCCTCCTCTCTCTGTCAAATAATTTGATGATTTTAAGATTTAAAGAATCGCTTAAATAATACTAAAATCAAATTTAATAATTGCTTAATTACTCTCCTTTATAGATCCGAAAATTGTAATTGTAAAATTTATACAACTGTAGTATATATATATATATATATTAACTACAGTACATATCATATCTTTCGCAATTAATATCAACTAATAATCGCTAACTAAGGCCTGTTACATAATAGAGCCATAAGCCGTAAAAAATTAACCAATTACAGTCGATTATTTTTCTCACATTTGATTATAATTGGTCAATTTTTTACTTACGGCTTGCAATCCTATTATCAACTTACGTACTCGTAAACTCGGCCAATAAAAATGCTTCTACATAATTTGCAAATTGCAAAACATAATTCAAATAACGATCACCACACGCAAGACACGCAGATGAAAACTAACTGCATGCAATGAAAAAACAAATACAAATCTTCATTCTGCGTCTGCGTTTGCGAAATACGTTTTGCGATTTGCGAATTGTGTAGAAACACCTTAAAAGCTGACTCGATGAACTTACGTCAAGTCAGCCGACAGCCACTGGTTCAACGAACTCACGTGTATACGTCCAGCCGTCAAAGTTAACAGACACAATTTGTATTATCGAAGCAAAGTCAACAGAATAAGTACTGTGAATCATCAACATCAGTGGAGTATTAATGTTTGGGCAGAAATTATTGGCGTTCGTTAATTGGATTATTCTTTTTTTAGGAACTGAGAGATTGTTTGTTTTCTTAAAAATGATTTTCAAATTTAGTGGAAGATATTCTGTTGAAAGATAGGATTCGAATGTAATTGTAGTTCTCATTAAAAAAACTGTTTTTATTAGTAGTATGAAAATCAAGGATATTTAAAATTACTCAAGGTCCTCAAAGTATATCGCCCTACTTATCCTACAATTTTGATAGTAGGTGTCTGTA
>Ga0157364_1000792_pt1 | contig 24015 bp, 15 predicted proteins | sample AttsexASBM2_FD_111476 | JGI IMG/M metagenome (GOLD analysis project Ga0157364, IMG submission 111476) | Fungus gardens microbial communities from leaf cutter ant in Ribeirão Preto, State of São Paulo, Brazil - Atta sexdens ASBM2 | ecosystem: Host-associated > Fungi > Mycelium > Unclassified ...
CGCACGCACGCACGCACGCACGCACGCACGCACGCACGCACGCACGCACGCACGCACGCACGCACGCACGCACGCACGCACGCACGCACGCACGCACGCACGCATGCACGCACACACGTTTATTATTGATTCGTTTCCTAAGAGAAACACACCTTAAACATATATCACATATATAGAAATTACAATACATTGTTTTCTTGGAATTACGTTGTAGTTGTAGATGACGTTTCTGCAGTTTTCGCAGCCACAGATGGGTCTTCAGTCGAGCCACATACAAAGAAAGGTAATTTTTCCTTTAATGCCGCTCTATATTTTGGATGACTGTGCAGAATAAAAAAATATTAATGCAATACAAGAACATTAATGATTATATCCTGCTTAAAAATCTCATTTACCTTATTCCATAAACAATTGGATTATATATAGCGTTTGCCTTTGCAAAGAGAGATCCCCAGATGGTGAAAAGAGGACTAATTTTAGCAATACCGAAAATACCGACATAATTAATAACCAGATACGGCGTCCAAGCCATGAACCATAAAGAAATGGTCATTAGTGCCACCTGTGCCATAATTAATAAAGTGAATGTATATGTAAATCCTGACTTTCTTCAAATCATTCTTTCAATATTTTAGCGCACATAATATATTTATAATTTTAATATATTTTTTTTTGTCTCACCTTTGCCAATTTTGTTTCTGCACTTATATTTTGATTATTTCCAGATCGTAAAGATTGAACATTCATTTTCTTAGCTTGTTCTCTCATTGTTCTTTCATGAGCAGCTACTGTCTATTAATTAAAAAATGTATTTATGATATACATTAAATTTTTTTAAATGCTGTAATGTATGAATATTCTTACCGAAACGATAAAATAATAACTGTAAATTATAATAAGCAGCGGCATATAATATACAAATATCGAGTACACCAAAATGTATGATTTGGAACTCCAATCCTTAGTAAGATAATCTGTACCACAAGCGGTCATATTGCCTTCTGGTACATATCTAATCGTCACATTATAAAATATATTACAACATTCTCTTCTCTATTGTAAAATATTTTCTTATAATCATAATTTTTTATTATCTTAATATTACCTATTCCATCCCACCATTGGCAAAATTGCCCATATTGAAGCGAAGAGCCAGATTATTAAAATTTCGAGTAGTGCTTTCTTGATGGTGAGTGGCTTTCCCGCCATACCCTACAGAGATTTTAGGTATGTTGATTTCTGTTCACATATTAATAATAATATAAGAGTATATTATACATATACCTTTACTATAACATTGTATTTGTCCAAAGCAATAGCAGTCATAGTCCATATTGAAGCGCATCCACATAAGGAACCAACCATGGCATGCATATCGCACATTAGCGGTCCTTAATATAAAATTAATTCATACATTACTTACATATTATCAATTTAAGCTTATATTACAAATGCTATAATTAGTATAATGGAAAGAAAAAGTTTGCATTACCTAATATCCAGGTCTTATAGTAGCAGTTGATCATCATATGAGGCGTCATAATGATCATCATAATAAAGTCCGAAAATGCCAAATTTACTATTAGAAGATTGCTCGGTGTTCTTAGGGAGGGTGTCATCAAGAATATATATACTACAACACCATTACCGCACCATCCCATAAATCCTAACACAATCATCACAAGGCCTAGAATTTTGTGCCACATTGGATCCATCGGTGGAAACTGATACCTGTAATTTCAGAGCTTAGTGAGATTTACTTTGCAAATACGAATGGTTTAGGAATACAGAGAAATCGAAAGTAACCAATGTGGATCGATTAAGTGCATCATATCCGGAGGTACTTTATTCACTACAGTTTTATTATTGAAAGACATAATTTGCTGCATAGCTCGAGGTCCGATCATCCTTGTTACATCAGCAAACGCCATGGTGGAATTCTCAGAGAAAAGTCAAATTTTCGGTACTTACTATAATAAGGGACTCCATTTTCTGCAAAATATTGGTAATTAAGTATGGATCATTTAGAGATATAATGCATAAAAAATAACAGATATGCATACTTCTTGACACTGGAATGTTTCAAGATACAACTGTTTCTGCTGGATCTAGATTCTGAATTCGAGGCAAAACTCTAATTTTTTAAAAATATCAATAGTCTGTGACAAAGAATAACTTGTAATAGTAACTGTGTTATAGTATAAGTAGAAGAGCGCAAATTTCTTTTATATAGACATAGAAATCCAATAATAAAATCATCCAATTACATATGTAAATGTACCTATCCCCTTAGTATAATGTATATGAATGTAATACGAATGTTATGCATGTCAATTACTGTCACTTATTATTTAGAATAATCCGATCGGAATGAAACTTTACAGAAGCTGATAACAAATGTGATTTAAATAATGGAGCTATATTCATTCAGTATTTTTTATAGATAAAAAATTTTTTATTCTTTATATTTTTATACTTATCAATCTTTTATATTTATATCTATTTTTATATATATTTATATATTACACACTATATTCACAAATTGTCTCAAATATAATTACAAATTACAAAAAGCTTCATTTTGCTGTTCTTGAAATTCTCCTAATATGTTGACTGCGACTTTCTTGCAGAGCTTCCTCTAACTCTTGAGTTATATGAAGTAAATTAGTTGGATCGGTTTGTAGCAGAATGTGTTCAATTTCCTCGGGATTCTCGGGATTCTTCAGCGACAAGTCAAGAGAGATGAGTGGTGCAACTTGTTTCAATAAGGATCTTGATGCAGTCTATAATGCAGAGTAATATAATTCAATTATAAATTGAAACGCTTTGAGGAAAAAACGAGAGATATGAAGACTCCGACCTGCACTTCAAATCTCCATTCCATGTCATGGTATCTCGACAATTTAAATCCAATCTCTTCCAATGCATCCGAGACTTCATCCTTCTTAATGCTGTATAATTTACTCAATATCGCTTCCTTGTCTTCCGTGAAACCTAAGGCGACCATGGAATCTCGAAAATCCTCCGTGCTTAGCTATAAAACTCAAAATTTTCAGATTTTCCAAGTTTTTTCAATAAACATCCTACTATCTTGCATTACTTAAATCTTACCTTGTATTTGCAACTCTCCAACAAAAGATTGACCAAACCTTCTACCGAATTTTTAATCACATCCAGCTCAACATTTAACTTTTCTGAAACAAGAACAAGATAACTTATATAGTTAGCAATTGTACGTCACTTTGATCATTATAACATTATCTATGTTTGTGTTAAACTTGTGTTTTTAATTCATATAAATATATACCTGTATATTCATGCATTGACAAAAGGATTAAATAAAGTAAATTTCATCATTTAAATGGCAGATTTGATTTAATTTTTGCAATTATTCTGTTATTACATTCTGTTAGAAAATTTTGATCAGGATTGTACGTTATTCATAGTAATCTATATCTACATATATGCAACTAATATAAACTATATAAACTATAGATGTTCTATTATAGATTTTTTATTGCAGTAGAACTTTATTTCTCGCTTTCGCCAAATATCAAATATATATTTATTTCACTATAAATTCATGCCATTAAAGTATATGTACACACATACTATTTAAGCTAAAAAAATAGACCTCAGATTTGTTTTTTTTAACTAAACTTTTTGTACGGTTTATCTTTTTTCTTTTTTCTTTCCATGTTGAAGAAAAAAAAGAGAAGTCTGCAAGAAGTTTAATAGTTTAACTAAAAAGAAAACAAGTCTCTTATGTCTTATATGTCACATGTAAACAATTTGTAGAAATGACACCTATCGAAGCCTATGTTCTTTGTCTTTGCATTAGATTGTATAAAACTTCTATTTCGCTTATATATATTTATTTATCAATATTTCTAGTCAGATATATTAATAATTACAAAATAATTTCTTTTTATGTATTATCCAATACATATTTTTATTTTATATATTGCTTGTATTGTCTACATAAAAAAGATTCACGTAAATTTGATATAAATATGTAAAAATTATAAAACATGTAAACATAAAATGTGAAATATAAAATACAACCCTGATTTTTGTATTTCTGCTGACATTCAACGAACACAATTTGCAGAATATTTTTAACAGATAATTTCAAAATCTGCTTGCAAAATTAAATTTGGTTATCCGGATACGTACGAGCAGCAGCGTTGTATACTTTGACATTCGGGCCCTTTTGCAAATAATCCAGAGCCAATTTGCAGAAATCCTGTAAAACTACGGAGGGAATATGCTTCCGGTTACGTTTTTCTGTGACACAAATTCATTCATCGGCAGATAATTCGTTCTTACCTGGTGACGATTGTTCGACTAGAAACAGCATATGCTTTTTGTGATTCGGCTTCAATGTTAACAACATTTTCGTTCTTGGAGTGTTTACTAGTTAAATTCTTAATCAGCTATGAAAATTAACAGCCATACGAGAATTCTCAAATTACTTACAATTCTTTCAAGACAGACGGTACTATATCGTCGCCATGTTGATTCTCGATTCTCCATCACTTTCCATTGTTCCATGCACTACGCACCGCGCAGTTTCAATAATTAATAGCAGTTTCATAAATGTGTGTTTACACATCTCGAAATAATTTTTATATCCATATTTCTATCAATGTAGATCAATCTTATTGTCAGTTTAACTTACTTTTTATCTTTTCCTAATGTTCTAAAGATTAGACTAAGATAAAGAATAAATTGAAGCTAAATTTTACATTATGTTAGAAAGTAGTCAGTCATCTTATTAATCATGTAAGAATCGATTTTGAGGAAAGGGAGAATATTGTGGAAAGAGTTTATACAATATTTAATTTACATAAATTGCACTTGAATGATTATGACACGTAGCCAAGATTTATATTAATAATTGTCTAGTATAAATAAATGTATGAACCAAACATGACATTCATATACCGAATTAAAAGAGATTATACTTAATGTCACTTAAGCATTAGTGATTAATCATACAAGTGTAATAATTCCACAAAGTCATGATCTGTACAATATTATGATTTCGATTGGTTTATCGATGCTTTAATCTGGGCCTGTTGAAACGCTTGCTGCAATTTATCTATCACATCCCTCTGTGAATCCAGCTTTTTGTCTAGGGTAGACATCAAGTCGTCCACACGTTTCCTAAAATTCATTTCCTTACATGTAAATCCGAAACAGTTGCAGTTCGATTTCTAGATTCAGTATTCACATGACTGATTCTTATTTAGGCCAGTATTTATAGTTAATTTTTATATTTAAAATTGTCTTGGAGTACAGTCTAAGGACCTTGGCAGAAATCCAAGACTGATGTATAACCTTAAGACAATATCTTATGATTTAAGTCTTATGGTCATTCTACAATAAGCCATTAATCATAAATCAGAAATCAGAAGCTAAAAATTGACCAATCACAGTTGTCAATTTTTAGCTTCTGACTTCTAATTTATGACTAATGACTTATTGTAGAAGGCTCATTAAGATTATAAGTCAGCTTTCTATTAACGCCCTAAGATGTCATATATCTACTTTTTCTATGATTTATGGAGGGAAGGAATCCCTCAAATTTTAAGATTCTGAGGCCAGAACAAAATTTAACAACTCCAAAAATTATTAGAAAACAAGATCTTCTATAAGTTACTTTATTATAAAGTTTTGGTGCTCAAAGGATTAAGACAGTTTTGAAATAAGAACAGACTATGAATATTACCCTAATAAAAGCAAACCTACAGTTCAGACTTGATGTAATCCATACGCTTGTCAACATTCTGTTTGGCTTCACACAATTCCTGTTTCACGAGCACAGGTCCTATCAGCTTGAATACATCGTTCTCTTCCTTTAGAATATCTAGTTCTTTCTTCACCATAATATTTTCATTCAGCTGACCATCTAGTTGCTGCCTCTGGCTCAGCGCCTTGTTGTATTCTGCAAATATAATAAATTCATAGTGGTTCTTCTTTATATATAATAACTGGTTTTTGTCTATTACTGGTTGTATCGTCTAGCAAACAAGACAGAGTCAAATTAAAAAAGCAATAATATCAAAAATAATAGGAGCTTTCAAACAAAAGACAGATGACACAATGTAACATAGTGAATCATTATATCCTTTATGCTAATGTTAAATAAAGATCATGAAATGATCACTGTGTTATATAGTGTCACTTGTTGAAAAGTTCCCAATGAGAGATAAACAAGGAGCTTCAGCTTTCTTTTATTTAATGATCTTTTATTTAATGATTTTATTTAATGATGATTCTTGCTAATACTGATTAGCTTCAGTCAGTAATAATTAATAGTCGAATTAATTAAGTACAAAATTGAGAATATATGATCAGAAAATATTTGTTAATTGTGAATACAGTGATTAATTTCGTCAGAAACTTTTATAAATTTTAGATCGGCGATTCTGATGCTTTATTTTACAGATCATTGCTGCATTTAAAGCAGGAGCAAAATTTATATTAAATACTTTCCAGAAATAATTATGAACGTTTCTTAACCTTTTTGAATTTGTCGTAGCGTATCGGCTTCATTTTGAAGCTTCTTTTGGATCTCCTCTACCATGATTGTCCGAAAGATATTTTTAACTGTGCTAAGAAATGAGCCGCTATCGCACTATGCAATTTTACAAATAAACTTTTAACGATAACACTGGAAATTCTTCTTCGGACTTGGAGACTTCGCCAACATATCCAAATTAGATTTTTTAAGTCCGTTCTTTATTCCTGCATTCTCTGAACTGATGCACTGCGTGCATCACTTGAAGTGAAACATATATTTTATTTCGCCAGAGAGAAACCTCTGATTTCGCTTCAATTTATTGCACTATGTGCACTTGTTCAGAGAGCAGAAATAAAGAACAGACCTTACATTCTTTAATCGCTTCGTGCGATTCGATTATATTTCGATAGCTTTAATTATTGTTTTGTGATATTACATTGATGATTTTTTTTTATATAAATGCTGCATAAATAAGTATGCATACCTGTAATGCTAAAAATTTATGTGCTACACACATATATATTAAAAACACATCTATTCTACTACACATCTACGAAATAAATCATAAAATTAATGGTATCACTATCATTTAATTACTATCATTTAATTACTATCATCAGTATTACTATCATTTAAATTTTAATAACGCAAACTTCCATAAGATCGCCGTTTTCTTTAATATGAACTTTTTCCCATACCTAATAGTATCTCGTCGAGTTTCCAGATTTCTCTCTATTTATATTTAAAGTTAATCAAGGATATCAAGTTTTCAATTTTGAAAAATGAAGCATAGTAATTATAAATAAATAAAAATTAAATAAATATTTAAAATATGATTATATTTTAAATTAGATAATTTTTAATTTTATTTTTATTATAATTATTATAATTAGTAAACTTATTATTTATTACTTTTTAATATCGACAAATAATTGCGTTTAATTTTAAACATATTTCTTACGAGAAGAGAATATATTTTAAGTATGTAAGTAGCAATTGTTATAATTATTGTTTTGTTGCCCAAACAACTTTACAGTGTACAAATATTATATAAGCAAATTTCTTGCTTATTATAATATATTTTACATTTAAATGATGTAATTATTTCGTTAATTTAAAATATACAAATTTTCTCATTTATTTTTTTAAGCTTATATGAATACAAATGTTTGTCGAAGAAAACAGAATTTCATCTGTACAGAACTACTATGCAGAAATCCTGTAATTTTTCCGTTTACGATTTCGGTATTCTTATTTGGATATTTCGTGAAAGTACACAAACGTTAAATCATAATCTATTTTCTATTTCATAACAACTCGATAAGACGTCAAGTACAAGGATATATGACAAGTGTTGCACTGTAATATGTTGATAAATAACATCAAGGGTGTATCATCATGTTCAATATTTGACTGTACAGCACTTCATCATCTTTTATTGCCGCATAATATCGGAAATGAAAATGAACTGATAAAAAGAAAAAATGCGCGCGGAGGCAGCATACATTGATCATTTGATATCATAATATTACTGCAAATTTTCTGCGTTTGCTAAATAATTTACACAGCCGCTGATGTTGCAAGTGTCAATATTTATATGCGTATAAATGTACAAAAAATGTACTTGTGTACGTATAAAAGCTCGTACTATTCCAAGGTTTGATCTAGTATCAATTTCCCTTTGATAATTCATTAATATTTCTTTTTGCACACGATGAGAACTATTGTTACAATATTTGTACTTTTTCTTATACAATGCATGTATTTACATGCTGAATCTAATCAAGTGCTGGATAAAATTTCAAATTCCTGTATTTTCGGCGTTAAATCAGTATCATTATATCTGTATAACAGGTAAAACAGGTGCAAAGATCCATTGTCGATTCATCTGTTGTGCCAATTATATTTCTTTTCATTTCAGCAATGTTACAGGCGAACAAGTTCAGGAAAATGAGTTCTGCAACGATATTGATCCGATGCAATCGTTCATCTTTGTAATCCATGGCTTCACTAGTTACGCAAATTCGTCTCATACTAGAGATCTGGCCATGCAATTGAAACATGTAAATATTATACTTTCGCATAAGTAATAATTGGAATGAAAGTACGACGCACCTACAAAAGACAAAAATTTAATTTCAATGTGAACGTATTGTAAAATATAGTGAAAAATAAACAAATAAAAATTGATAAAATAATTTCCCGATAAATTGATGAATTCTATACTACGTCAAAAATTCAACAATTTATTTAATAAAATCATCAATTCATTTAACAATTTAAAATAATTTTCTGCTTTGATAGAAACACACAGTATTTGTGCTGGATTGGTCTCAAGGAGCTTGCAAAGATGGGATACCTATCTTGAAGTATACGGCGTATCCTAGTGCGGTGATCAACACTCGAGAGATAGGTCATCTTTTGGCAAAGTATAACTATTTAAAAAAAAAAATCAATACACAAAATAAAATATTAAAGATTAAATAATGATAAAATAAGCATAGTATTCGATTATACTTTACATATACACATACATACATACATATATGAATGATTTACTTGAATCTTAATAGATAAATATTTTGAAAAATATTTGAAAGATACAGAAAAACATTTCAGGTAAAAGCGAAACAATTTCGAAGGGGATGTATTTTGATCATATTATTTTTTTTCTAAGTGGAGGTTCTCCAAAAATATATAAAAAAAAAATATATCCACTTTTTTAATGGAATTGTATGATTTTTTAATAAAATATGATTCTTCTAATTATTCTGCACATAAAAGTATTAAGGTAGAGATATAAAAAATCTAATAATTTAAGAAATTTTTTATACTTTATTCTGACACATATTGACATAAAATGTTAAATTTCTCGTAAACTATTAATTTTTTATATATTTAATAATAAACTATTTTTTTATCGTACCTTATTTTTATAAACAAAATAATTAGAAAAATCATATGTACGTAATAATTAGAAAAATCATTGTACGTAAAAAAATCATATAATTTTATTTTAAAAAATGGAGATGACCTTTTATTATTTTTTCGGCGTCTTTACCTAAGAAAAAAGAAAACATGTTCAAAATATGTTACTCTTGAAATCGATCGTTTTATATGTTATCTGAAACATTTTTCCGTATTCTTTATACTTTATTTGTGGAAATATTTCGATGTAAAAGTTAAAATAGGATACCTTGTGTGTGTATGTATGTGTTATGTACACATATATGTATATGCACACGCACGCACACATACACAAGCATATGTGTATACATACCAAAAATGCGATGATCCATAATAATCGAATTTTCATTTTGCAGCTATACCCTTACCTTGATCAAACAATGCAAAGTTCCAATAGAAAAGATAATATACATCGGTCACAGCCTCGGCGCGCATGTGAGTGGTTTTGCTGCGAAACATATGCAGACTGTTAACTTCACGATTCAAAATATCATTGGTGCTGATCCTGCATGGCCATTATTCAAAAACAACAAATGCGACGAAAAACTTTGCAAGTCGGATGCCAAATGTGTAGTAGCTCTCCATACATCAGATCTCGGGATACAGGACGAAATGGGTCACCTCGATTTATACTTCAATGGCGGACACATACAACCAAAATGCGGTACTGAGAGATCAATTGCATCTAATTATTGCGTATAAAAAGACATTGCTTGCTAAATAGAAAAGAGGCGCTAAAAGGAAATTATGAATAAATTAAATTCACATTTTAGGCATAAATATCGCTTGCTCACACACGAGAGCTATTACTTATATAACAGATATTTTTAAAAATAATTGTGGATTTCTTGGTGTTTCTGACAGGTAAGTCCTTTCCTTTGATACATTTCACTTTAGCTCAACGACGAACAATAAACATTAAATTTTCCTGAAAAATTTCATTATATATTATATCATTTATATAAAATATATTGCGCATATTATTGAATTTGTTTTTTTTCAAGTCATTCCAAAGATAAATAAAATGTTCTTTTTATTTAAGTACAGATTTCTGTTATTTTATGATTATTGTATGACTTATTATGTGATTTGAATTTTTTCAGTTCATCCTCTTATCCTAATTCTAACACAACAGATTGCATTGTGGTGAATAGCAACATATTAGATTGCAACAATTCTATAGAGGGAAAATATTACTTATTCGTTGATAAGGATTCTCATTGTACACAGGAAACTTTCAACTGTAAACAGTAATAGCAGTCGTTAAATTTGAAATGTCAGTTTTTTTTAATAAGAGAATATATAAGAGAATATATAAGAGAATATATAAGAGAAACAAAATTTTACGATAAATTATTATAATTAAATAAAATCATTTGATCAGCACACATAAATTTTTTTTTCTTAAGATTTTTGAACCATTACTGATGAAAGAAAACGAAATGATTGTAATTGATAAAATTTAATAAAACTAAGTTATTTAATAAACCTAAGTTAATAAACCTACTTACTTACTAATAGGCAAAAAATCATAAAGGATACGAAAAGAAGATGAAGATAAGATTACCACAGGAATTTCATTGCGCATTATCGTATATTTTTCGATTATCTTACTGAATTAAATTTTATAATAATTATACTTTTATTATCTCATTCGTTCTCTTGTGTGTGTGACGTTCTTTCGTTATTCGCCTTAAAATGGCAGAGATACTTTCGATAATCATCTGCCACGGGAATAACTCTCGTTCGACGTTAATTCGCGTCGTATGAACATCGCTCAGACGTTTCTCTCGCATCGTTTATCGTACATCGTGTATTAATAATCCCCCTGTCTTTCTTTCCTTTTTCTCGCTTCGCATTCGTAAATAAAATACATTGTCGCGTTATTAATGTTTTTCGAACAGCCATCTCTGTAGTTTTCCTTAATCATATTGATACATCGATGTGTCGCAAGATTAGAAATATCGCTCGGAAAGTTTTCTCGGTTAGTACAGATAAATCCTTAATCCATATGACCTGTGTTCAATCAATTTTTGATTCATAACTCAATATATTCGTTAAAATGATTATCTAAACTAAGATAGAAGATTCTAATTCTTAGTCTTTCCCTTTTCTTCTTATAATAACGAGTCCGTGTCTTGTAGTGTGATGAAGTATCAATGACGCACTCGAAGAAAGTTAATGTGTTTGAAAGATAATAAAACTCCACGTTATTTTACTGTAGTGACAGTAAAATTATGTCATACTATATCTTGCCCAATGATAAAAGAATTCTAACTTTTTAAAATGATTGGATAAAATCAATTACATTTCAACGTGATAAAAGTAATATTATAAAATAGCAAAATATATATAAGACGATTTATGGTACCGTTACTATTAGGTACATATACATATATAACAATTCATTTCAATATAACAATAGAGCATTTAAATATACGATAACAAAGCTTTTAATTTAAAACACATTTCTAACTGACAGATGTAAAATTAAACAATATTTTAAAAAGTTTCATTACATTTGCTTTCTAATATTTTCCTGCTGTATTTCTTTCATCTTACAAAGCTTATAAACACAGGACATTAATGTTCAATTTAATGTTTCGAAGAAAATAGCGTTTTAATAATATATATAAAAATTCAAAAAAGGAAATGTACTTGCAAATATCGTGATCATTCTCTTTTAATTATTTTAATCATTTATCCGTTTAATATTTCATATCCTACATAACACTTCGCTTATAACGATAGTCAGACTTAAATATGATAAATTTTGCTATAATTCTGAAATGATAATATCATGAGGAAGATTGTATTGAGACGTACAATCTTCGCTTACATCGAGGAAACTTATACTTTATTCCGATATTTCATTCGAGTAAATACTCGCACAAATAAATGGAGATTTGAAATAAAACGTTAAGATAAAGAAGCGTTAGGAAAACGTACATTATCGACTGTCGCTTTTTTTTGTTTTTCATTTGCTGGATTTGATCTTGCCACGTCCGGAAACATTATGACGCCTCGACTCGTTCGCCTCACGCATTAGACTTATAGGTCTGCAATATAGACGGCCTATATATCTCGATACCGCGCATTATAAGATATTTTTCTTTTTCTTTTTATTAGTTTGCACGGAGCTTGATCGCGATCAACTTACTTTCGATTTCCGATCCTGTAGAGATGAGCTTGGTGTGCGGTTGTGCGGTCGTGCTCGGCTGCGGATTATTCAATTGTCCTGTAGTCGAGGGTGCAGCAAAACCAGGAGGTGGTTGCATCGCCCAATGCTGAGTAGGTGCGTTCTGTTCCTGAACATAATATAACATGACTTGTTATGTTTGCATACATCGTCAATGTAATTTATGATATATCATATAGAATGAATTAAATAAGATTCATGTTTTTACATATCTATGATAAATAATAAAGTACAAATTGGCAAAGACACAAAAAATTGTATTATACCTGTTGTGTGTTATGAGTTACAACATGAGAAGGATGAATGTGAGAAAACTGCCAAGCGCTGGTAGTTTGGAATGGAAGAGGTCTAGATGATGTGACTATAGCCGGATCAATCGAAGTCCAATCTGCGATAGGTCCGAAATTGTTCCATCCTTTCTGATGTAACGCTTGATGATGAAACTGTTGTTGTTGCTGTTGATTATTAATTTCGCACCAATCTTTCAGAGTATAAACATCGCCCGTGCACTTGCCGATGCCTGTACAGGAAATTGTGATCAAATATTACAATCTATAAATATATTAAAAATATATCCCAGTACAGAAGATTAATAGGTAGAATTATTACTTTGCGTGTTGAGAAGCGGGCTTCCATTTGGAAGGTACGCACTCTGTGGTTGAGGTGGCTGCGCTCCTGCAAACATAACGTGCATTGGACGATTAACAGATCGTGAGTGGCAACATCCCATTCAAATATCTACATGTTCGTGTGATTTTTGTGATCCGATAGATCTTTTTACTTGTCTATAGAAATTCGCGAATCAATAATTTATTTTTGTCTACGGCTACGACAGATTATCGTATACGTATGTAAATTTCACGCACTGTGCACTATGATTCCTGGTGCCTGGAAAAATTGGAGGAACACTAACCAGAGAGGGCACTATTCGTTGGTGCTGGTCGGGGTATACCGAGACCGAATGAGTTCATGTGATTTGGCGTAGAACCAGGAAAACCAGGTGGCGGGAGTCGACTGCGTTGTCCTAAAGTGGTAGCTGTTACAGTACCCTGTGCAGGGCTCTGCGCGCCACTTGGTAACAGATTTTGCGGAAGACGGGACAAGAGGGAATGCGACTGAAGCACCTGTAGATTTTGCAAGTGCTGGGCTTGTTGCTGTAAATGTGCTATGTGAGCAACCTGAAAGAGTATTTGTTTTTTTAAATTCATTGGTCTTTGCACCTCATTTTTCTCGATAAATGCACGTATTTATCGATAAAAATATATAAATATCATTTAATTTGAATGTATTTTGCATAAAGTATTATAAATTATATAGAGCTTTTCTGAAATGTACCACCAAATTTCGTTAAAAGCTAAAATTAAAATTAATATTAATCTTTCACGCATTGTTGTAAAAAATATATCTGAACAATTTCCTTATCAATGATAATATTTTCCATGAGTCACCTCTGATATGACTCTCCTCCACAGTTTTACTATATCAGCGAGTTTCAAAACATAAAAAGTAAAAAAATAAAAAAATGAGAAAAAATGACACATGTAAAAAATAACGCACACGTGAAAATTATATGAAATTATTAATATTATTAATATTAAACAATTAATTATTAATATTAAATATATTAATAAGAAGTAAAAGAATTTCATAAGAATATTTACTTGTGGAAAGTGTTGTTGATTAAGGCTAGCAAGAGTTTGTTGATGCACCCTAGTTTGCTCCTCTCGTTCTCTTTGTTGTTGTTGCTGGAACATCTTCTGTTGCTGCACTTGCATTTCATCTTCTGCTAAAAGTTCTGCTAATGCTTTCTGCGTTTCGTGGAAAGGATCAAAACCTAAATCGTCGTCCGCTTTCACTTCCGAGCCTGCGTCACAATGATTCCGAACTTCTTCCATTGTAGCGTGGCCATTCTGTTTTATGTACTCACAATTTTCTTGAGTTTGCTGTGCCTTAGAAATTTTATTTTAACGTTATAAATTATTTTTCTTTAATAAAAATGTTTACATATCGATCCTTCATTTCAAAAGTAACAACAAAAAAACGTGATTTTCGAGGAACATTATAATGAAATTAAATAAGAATAAATTTGATAAACATCACTATTAATTATCACAAATAAATTAACTTCGAATCGTCAAAAAGTACAGTGTTTTAATGGTTTTTTAATGGTGATAAAACAAAAAATGATATTTTATTATATTAAAAATATTTTCTTTTCATCGATATTATTTGATTTGTCGATAATTTTCTGTCAATTTTAAAAATAATTTTTCCCCTTCACTGAAAAAGTTAATTTTTTAGCTGTATTACTTTTGAAGTAAGGGAATGATATGCTCAATGAATAAATTCTTGTTATTTTTTTAAATACATAATCCAAAAACTTTATTATTCCGCTTACCTGTATATTAAGCCTTTGTTGTAATGAATTCTGTTGATAATCTGCCATAAACTTAGACGCGGATGAATTTACAAGTAAGTTAGATGTAAAGGTACTAGATGATGGTTCTGTGAGTGCAACGGTGTAAGGTGCATTTATATAAACCTCTTCATCTGCAAAACCTTCGGAATTGAATGGTACTCTCGATGTATCAGTTGAACTGGATTTTACTATAATGTGATTCGTTCGAGACGATTCAGGCTGAAAGCCAAAAGCAGCTTGCCAATCTTCGCTAGAATGAACTGTTGGTAAGGAATCGGGTATCGTAGCCACTCCCGTGCTCGTCCAATCTAGATTTGTGTTTGCTGTAAATCGAAGAAAAATTCATTAATAATGCTTTTGCTAATTATAATAACATATATAAATAAATATATGCAGAATAAAAATGTCTAGACTAATGTTAAAATTTTTTAATAATTCTATTTTTTTTAAGTAAAATATCATTTTTAGAATGTACTTGGAGATCGAGACACTGAAGATATGTAAAAATATAATATTATATTTTCCTTTAAATACGAAGCGCCATTATTAAGTGCATTGTAGGCGAGTATAAACAATTGTATAAACAATAAGATTGTTCAGATTGATTGCGTTGAAAGTCCGACAACCATATCGGTACGCAATTATCATTTCTGAAATTAATTCATTTATATGAATTTATATAACAGTTCAACATCTTAATATTCAGACCATAATGGCGCTTTGTATTTAAAATAATGTATTTAAACATAAATGGTCTTGTTTCCAATCTTATTATTTATTATATTTTCATTGAAGATAGCTCAAAGAGGAGCAGAAATGTTTAAATTGTTACATATTTTTATATAAAAATACTGTTTTGGTGTCTTACTAACTGTCCTTGATTTTCATTTGTTCTGTATACTTTTCACTTGATTTTGAATGTCGAGAGATTTGTCTTTAGATTAATACATTGTTTGAAATATCTCGTTTGGAATTTTCATCTAAAAAAAGCTAAATACAACAATACTGTATAGAACAATATAGAGTACATGCCTGCAAGGGAATTTGGTGGTATCGAGGTTGTAGTTGGTATTTTCTGGAAGGTATTTGAACTGAAAAAACTGTTATTGTCCGCCTGAAAGATCGACCGATGGTTGAGTTGCATTTGAGATCCATTGTGTAGTCCTGGTGGTGGTAGTTGATTGGCACCTTGTGATGAATTTGTGCTAGCTGGAGACGAACCTACAGATGATACGCAAAATTCTCTATACTACACAACGCGGTTAAAATCGTTTCTATACTCTTACAATGCCAGAATAAACAGCTTTTCAATCTATTTCCTTTCTCAAGAAATATTTACGCACACGTAATGTAAAATTGAATAACTTATACAATTCAATAATAATAAGAGTCTATCTTTAGATGTAAAAGTATCAAAATCAAAATAGCGTATTCATACAGTTTGGAAAAACATCACATATGTTTCGATCATTGAATTTGTCACAAACAATGCCCACACCAACATTTTTCTCATAGAAATCTATAAGAAATATATAACATTTAAATGTACAAAAACAAAAAAAAAAAGACTATTACTAAATTTTTTCCAAGAATTCTCTTTATTTTGGCATATATCAATTATTCAATGTATGTATTCTACAGTATTGATTAATTTGTACATTAGCATATGATGAACACAATCTATCCTGATTTCAAATAACAAATTTATAATCACGTTGTAAATATATGTATTAAACGTGTATAATATGTATTACAATGAAATTTATTCAAGTAATTCATTTTCTGCGAATACATAAAATAAAAAAATAATCCTGATATTAATGGCGAATCATATTTAAAAAATAATCTTACAAATGTGTGTATCAATGAAATAAATGTAGAATTCCCTAAGCACAAATTAAATCGACCAAAGAAATTTCACAATATCTTCTCGTTTATAAATTTTACATAAATATCGTAAATATCGTAAAATTGTATTATTATAAAATAAAAGGATATAAAAATAAAAGCGATCAGGGTAAAGAACTCACCCAAAAGAACAGCACCACTATTTTCCTCGCTCGATTCAGCTAAGTGCTCGGCTTGGTGATTAACATTCGAGTCTTCCGTGCTCGAAATTGTACTCGCTGGCGTGCTACCTTCGCGCTGTTGATCCGTTTCACTGTCCGAATGCCGACGTTCCCCGTTTTGAAATGCACCATTTACATTAACTTCGTGAGGCTGTAATTGAACTAATTTTGATGTTTTGTTGCTAATTTGTTGTGACTGTGACTGTTGTTGTTGCTGCTGTTCCATTTTACACTTGTTACCCAATTTTTGCAACATTTCACTGTTCGTATCAGCGGAAAAGTTTCTAACGTCCTTTTGTCCGGTAATTTGCGACTGTGAACTGTTTTGCGTGTTGATTGAGCTTGATTCAGATCGCGATGTCGTACGAGTACCGTGCTTCTCTTTATTTTGACTATTTTTATGTTTGTTCCGAGCTGCCTGTGCTTTACTTTCGCTATTACTTTTACCCCGCCGCACACCCACACCACTTTCATCCTTATTGTTGTTGTTGTTTTGTTGATGCATAGACACCCCGGAGGACATATGACTTTGTTGAGCTACCGTGCCGTTTCCGCTTGTTATATTACTGTGTTGTGAAGTTGTTTGCGTAGGTGGTGATATTTCTTTACAACTGCTTTGTGTACCTGAAAGCAAAATGTTAATACGTTAATATCTAAAATCCTTACAAAAATTTTAATTTCAATAATGTATCTTATCATGCAATATTTAGATTTACTCACTATTTGTCTGTCCTGGCTGCAACGACGGCCATGCTTCTTTAGTTTGCGAATTTACAGTTCCACTTTCCCTAACAATACTGCCCGTTACAGGTGGTGATGGTGTCGGTTTCCTGTGCAGAGAAAAAATTAAAATTAAAATTAAAATTAGATGAATTAAAATTAGATGTGACTTAATGTCATTTTTATATGACTACTTTTTTGTCTTAATTATGATCTTAAATCTTGCATCAACATTTATCATTTATGTATTTGTTTAAATTATTTATATATTGGCTATTGAAAATTTAGTATTTCTTATTTATTGATGCTCGAATAAATATGCATTTATTTCATTTTAATGTCTTGCTTGTTTTCTTGGACAATTTTTTATAATAGGTCTGTTTTTTTTTTAATTAAAGTTCTTGCACGACGTTGGAGAGAAAAAGAGAAAAGATGAACTGTGCAAGAAATTCAACTAAACAGAACAGGCCTTATTAATAATTAAAATTAGATTTACGTGCATAATAATTCTGAGGAATTATTTTTACGACAAAATAGATTTTGTACCGTTGAACTGAAGACGCGTGGGCATGTAACGATTGCACAAGCTTGCGCTCATATTCCTGATGTTTTCCTTGATGCATCTCCTCCTTCGTAAACGATGCCTCCTGGTCCCCAAGATCGTGCAGGTACATGCAATCTGGCTTCGGACAGGCTTGGTTACGCATAAAATGCGAACAATACTTTGTCGTTCCTAATGATGTTTTTATTGTCCGTCCATCCACAACAATGTTATTCACAGCCTCTATAGCACGTAGCGCATCCTCTTGACGCTGTTACAACACAAAGAACACTATTGCTTACAACACACTTATTACTTTTGTTTATTATCTTATTAACAAACAAGAAAACGAAATCTTATCGAAAACCATAAATCGACTCACTTGATAAGTAACATAAGCCGAAGCACTGGGGCCTTGAGACCCTGCATAGGAAGTACTCTGGTTAATTACGACTTTGTGTATCTTCCCAAATTTTCCAAAATATTCGTGTTTCTTTAAAACCTAAAGCATGCGAAATATTACCTATCGTGATCTTTTTTTTTTAAATATTTGCCGAGCTCTTGGCGTTATCCATCACTTATAGAACACTCGTTATTGACCATACTCACATCAGCATCTGCCAGCCGCATTGGTAATCCTACTACAAACACTAAATTTTTTTGTACTACTCTCACATTTGCTAGATGTTTCCGATTTTCTGTAACTCTCTGCTTCCGTTGTTGATCCTTCAACCTCTTCTCAGCTTTTAATCTAGAAAGAGCAGAGCAGGATAGACTATTTCTTTCAATAATATACAGAGCATCGGCCATAAGTATCTTCAAATTAATGTAAATACGTCAATTCTAATATTTAATGAAAAATATATTAAAAAACAATTTTATTTAAGAAATATTAATTTTTATATCTATATCAATTTTGACATTTTACTCTATTATAACTTTTATTACTGCCTTTTCCAAGAAAATACAATAAATTGAGGATTTTATACTTGTAGCCGAGACTATGTATTTTTATGGCACAATTATTGACAAATATCATTAATTAGGATAACTAAAAGCAGATTCGTAAATACCTTGCTATTTCTTCCTTGGTAAGGGGTTTAAAATCAGCTGGATTTTCAGAATAGGCCTTTCGACACGCGGGACACAGGCCGTTCTCGTCGGTACGAATTCTGTGCCAACAAAAACGGCATATCTGATATCCGCAGGTGCACGGGAAGAAATTCAGATCGTCCACCTCCAACGGCTCCATACACAGAGGGCACTCCACCGCATCCTCGCCGCTTTGATTCAATACTGACATCTTCGATTACGCTAATCTCGTGAATGTCACAAGACGAGCAAAATCACGAATATTTATCTAAGTGCCAAAGTCTGTAAATAAAACGCGACGTCAGTCGCAAGATCAGTCGAGATACGCCTGACTCGTTCTCTTTTTGTTATATATTATCCCTTTGTCTATCTGACACTACCAGGTTTTTCGAATTTTATGTCGTAGAGATCCAAAATGCCACTTTGGCTTCACTTACATGCAAAGTCCCGTCACCTATCGCTGGCTGAATATAATTGACAGTGCTCGCAGACTTCACCTTAACACGTCGCTAAACTTTTGTCCTGATCTGAAACAGATGGGCGCAGCAAACCGTTAACCATCCGTGCTCTCTCGAGGGAGAAGGGGGATCTGGATTTCACGTCCGCGCTCGTAAGAGGACACAGTTCCTATCCCATCGTTGTCCGAACATTTTTCCGCGCGACAGTTCTTGCCGACGAGACGGCAATAACGTGAAACGTGGACACGCGCGCGCAAACGATTTTTACACGACGCAGAAGACGCAGAAAACGTTCGTTTGTCCTCAGCTGCACTCCCACGCGCTTTTCCCGTCCTGTTATCAGATCGAAACAGGTGCGAGACGGGCGCGCGAGGTGTAGACGAGGGGTAAGGACGGAGACAGAGAGAGAGAGAGAGAGAGAGAGAGAGAAGATGGAGCGGACCGAAAGGGCGACGACAGGTCACGAACTCCGCGAGTTCCGTTTTGACAGGAGCTGTCAGATCTGCGCGAGAAAAAGGGGGGAGACGGCGAAGGGGGAGGGGAGGGAGAAGGAGAACGAATGGCGAGAGAGGTGCAGTGAACAAAGGAGACGTGCATACTGGAATTCTCGTGCGATTACGCACGAGGGATCGCACGACGCCCTACGCACGAGGGTCGACGACGTCATCTCACCGTGACGTCGAGGTCGTCGGTGATCAATGAATGGGAGGGTGAGGGGGAGGAAGAGAAAGTTCGGCAGAAAAATCCTGTGCACCGTTTTCTTTTTTTTTCTTTCTTTTCCTCTTACTTTCTCGCGCGCGACTCGGTACGTCGACTCGTTTCTTCTCACGCGTCTCTCAATCTCCCTTCTTTTCTCGCACTCTCTTTCTCCCTTCTTTGTCGCGCGACGAAAAACGCGAACCAGAGGGCGACGATTAGGCGAAACAGCTGTTGGTTGGCGTCCGCGAGAGAGAAGCCCCAGCGGAGAGCGAGAGAGAGTTTCACTGGCTACGCCATAATAACAGAGAGACCCACGCGAAAATCCTATCCACGGTTAGTGGCCGGCGGTGGTGGGGCATGATATGTAAATTCCACCTCTCGTTCTCGCCTCCTAGACCACGAGTACGCAAGGACGATTTACGTTTCGCGAGTTTCGCGACAGCCAAGTCCCTGAGGGGGGAAAATCGCCAACGAGTGGGCGAGAGAAAGAAACATTTTCGAAGGGGACAGAGGGGGGGAAGGGGGAGGGGACAGTCGGAGGAACGCGAGAAGGGTCACAGGGAGGGATAGATGGATGGGAGGACAAACGGTGTCGACGAGGTGGACGAGAGAGAGAGAGAGAGAGAGAGAGAGAGAGAGAGAGACGGACTACCATTATGTTACTATCGAATCACATCGTTGAGAAAGGAAGACTTCCTCATCTCGATCGTTGATCTCAATCTTTTCTTTCGTCGATCTCGCTCTTGTCGTTTCTCTCACTCGTGTGTCTTTCTCCTTCTCTCTCTCTCTCTTTATCTCTCTCTTCCTTGAAAGATACATCTTTTTCCTGACTAGGGCATGAGACTTCCGCGGGAGACAATCGCGACTGCGAGATCGACCTACCCGCGGCGACGCGCCCCGAGCTTTCCATTTATGTAAATGCAATCGCGCGTATCAGAGGCGCACGAGCGACGGCGACGATGACGATGACGACGACGAGGATGGCGTTCATCATAGCATCGCGAACGTCACACGAGATTCCGCGATCCATCCGCCAGAGGGGTTGCTGGCCTGAAAAGCCACGAGCACATACCCCTGATTCACTTTAACCTTAATCGCGAGGCCAAACTGAATCATGCTTTAACTAAACATCGATCCGCTATGAACATTTCCGTGTCGAATTTGATTCAAGTCTTTTGCACGTTGACGGCCTGCCCGTAAACGCGCGTCGGCGACAAGTATATCTTTCGCACGGTCCTTTATTTACTTACATCAACTCACGACTTTTCCGCTAACAAATCTCTCTCTCTACTGGGAAATTTTTCTCTAGTGTTCCACTCTGGCCCCGGGATTCGCGGTTGGTGTTTGGCTGCGATTGCGCACAAGCCGGATGTCGCGCGCGCCGCCGCGGCCTTTCCACTTAATATTTACTACACACTGGACGCGATGAGTAATAAGCGATATCCAATGAAAGCTTTGCTTTTACTCACGTGATGATGCAAAGTAGAGTTCTCATTGGATATCGTCCATCGCTCATCGCCTATCGCGTTCAGTATGCATTTTATGGCTCCGTCACACTAGCATAATTCGCGAAATCCAATCAGCGTACGGCTTTTCTGGAAAAGCAATACGTTGATTGAATATCGTGCTATTAGTGATGGGCGATATCCTAGATATTGAATAATTCAATGCCGATATGGCAATAATTTGTACCAGCAATTCGTTGTTTGACATTTCTATATATTGATACAAATCATAGATATAATAAGAATTCAGATATACATCGGAATGCATAGTCATATTTTAAGATCGTCTGAAGTAATGTCTTACGTTGCTAATGTGACTTTTGATTGGTTCATGATATCTTAAGATTGTACTTAAGACGATCTTAAATATAAGATCCGACTATAAATACTTATGGCCTATGTCTAGAAATTCTTATTATTATGTCTATGGCTATGCATTCAGCAGAGAAAGCAGCTTTGCAACTGTTGTAAAATTTTTGAATATGATTGATTTATACATTTAGATCCAATGAGGAATTAAGGGCCAAGACCAAACATATTATATAAAGAATTTTACAACAGTTGCAAAGCTGCTTTTTCTGCAGAAAATCTGATATAAGTCAGCTTTGACGCCATATTGGAGTAAGATGTCAATTTAAAATTTTTTTTTTCGTTCTCGGCATAAATTCTACATACACGTATTAATGTGTATACATCAATCCTGGAAAAAGATTTTTAAATCTGTAGAAGAGGAAAAAATAATTGTTATACAAAAATTATTGCGTTTAGTCCGTAATACAGACAATTTAAGAATGATATCAGCAATTTATTTCCGGGGAATAATAAAAAAAGTGCATATTGTTATGTAGTTGACATCCACTTCTTCAAAAGGCAATATAAATGTGCGTATAAAAACTAGCATATAAAGTATAAAAAACTTTTTAACCAATCAAAGCAAAGTTCATTAAACTTGAGATTGATTTTCTTTCTTCTGATTAGTTAAATTCCAGTCCAAATTGCAATCGCAATCTCACTTGATACGTGTATTAACTAGTAAATCATTTTAATTTCAGTAATGTATCTAAAGAATAATGTACCAAAGTGGTATAATGTGCATAAAAAATGATCAATTTAATACACATATCATGTATATGTTTACCGACGAAAGTGAAATAATTCAATAGAAAGTTACTAGTTAGTATAGTTATCAACTGCGCGATGTAAACTAGGCCATGACCTTTGTTTTGCATTATGTCTTTTATTAGCTCATTTTCTAAATTTCTATCAATTCCCACTCTCGTATCTCGCAGCTAAGTTACCAAATTGATGCAGCCAATGGATATCGAATTTCCATATGGTGACCACTTTCATCATTCGAAATAGCAGCTTAAAAATTAATTATATTGTATTTTTGCAAATAATTAAGGCCATATCATCTGTATAATCACTGTAAATTTTTTTGCAATATGTAAAATGAATGTTATAACTACTTATATCTGGAATATATAAATACTAAAACTATATAGTGTCCCAAATTTTTTGACATATCGCTTGTGGATAGACAGAGCAGACTTAACGATTCTAACGATATAAAATAAACTCATATTATTACACACATTATATATATTTTTAATAATTACAAAATATTCCTTATCATTTCAATCATTTTTTTTTGTTGAACAATGAACTTAAAAAAATTGTGTACTATCATAATCATTATAATGCGTGTAAACATCTTTACAGATTATTTTAAAAAATGGTTTGTACCAAATTATTATATCTATTTTACAAAATCATTTAGACTTAAGTCATTTAGAATTAAATCAAACTGAAATTAA
>Ga0157364_1000793_pt1 | contig 24015 bp, 23 predicted proteins | sample AttsexASBM2_FD_111476 | JGI IMG/M metagenome (GOLD analysis project Ga0157364, IMG submission 111476) | Fungus gardens microbial communities from leaf cutter ant in Ribeirão Preto, State of São Paulo, Brazil - Atta sexdens ASBM2 | ecosystem: Host-associated > Fungi > Mycelium > Unclassified ...
AAAAGGAGCTTGCAGAACAGCTTGGCGTTACGCAGCAAGCCATTTCCGTACGATTACATACGAATAAAGATTGAATTTTACAAAAAAAAGCTCAGAACTTTTTTGTACACCTAATATAATAGTGTTTGCGATATGGTACTCTGTGAGCATAGTGAGCGTCCTTATATTTGCTGGATAATTAATTATAATCTTAAAATTGTTTTATAAATTAGTTTTCCATATTCTATTTTACGATATTTCCTAATTTCTTTTTTTTCTTTTCTTTTTGGTTTTAATTCCGACATTTAAAATTTCGATGTAGGAGAGCTCATCATAACAGGATAATTTTTATTAACAATTTTTGTATATGTTAGTTGTATATGTTATATTATATCTGAAAAAAGCTCAAAAGTGAGCTGAAACATGTAGTGCGTTTTAGTGAATAAAGAAGTTTGTTAGCGAATCTTGCTGCGTGCACAATAGATTTGTGATGGTCATGCGATCACCAAGCGTTTCCCGCGATATGATTGCTTCGAGGGCACTTGGTCGAGAAAAATGAGATTTTCCCTGCTTTTCAAATTTTATTTAAATCTCTTCAAATGCGGGCGAACGTGTTTTATAGTAGATGCGGAAAGGATTTCAACGGTGCGGTAGCGCGATAAAAACTTATTCATTACGAAGCGAGACACGTGTTGTCGATGAGAGTTAGAGCGGCCATAATGATCTGAATGTTTCTGATCGATTACGCGCGACGCACGCGTCGCTTAACAATCGACATCTCGTGGATTGATCGATTCTTTATCAATGTGATTATACGATAACTAGACGCCGTAAACAATAGGGGTACCGAACAAAGTTTCACATTTCATTGATATTTGTGCGACATTTTTTGCGCTTGATTCCTATTGTCCGTATCCTTTCTTTGATTTATAAGAAGTCTTGGTTAGTTTGATTTGTTATACGGATTTATTATAATATACATTTCGAACTTAATTGGATCATTCTTAGTGTTGAAACTAATACAATTTAAAAAAAACAACGACTTTGACACTAACATGACAAACATGTCGAATAATTTAGATGGTAATTATAATAACATATAAATTCATCGCAGTGTACGTAAAATTTTCATTATGGATGATATTGAACGTTATTAAGAATAATTATAACAATGAGAAATTAGATTCCAAGGATCGAAACGTATGTTATAATAAACTTTTGTTTCATAATAACACAGCATTAAAACCTTGACTTAGCCCTATACTTATTATTATTATTAATTTTATTAATTATTTGAGCCTTTTTCATATATTATTTTTTATACACGCGGGCGAAACAAATGCGTTACATACCGAATTTTTTAAATTTTATTAGAACTCATTTTGATTTTCATACTTGTAATTTGTTGAAGGATTTCTGTAAATTATTAAGATTAAGCGTATCTATTAGAATTAGAATTTTGTTTAGTAAGAAGTACCTCAATTATAATCCTATTCCGTCACATTTAAATGGATTGTTTAAAGAGAATAATATTTTTTTATATTAATAATAATTCTTATAAACGACTGACAATGATCCAACATAATAATATGAGGGCTATCTTGAGATTAGAATGCATATGGATATTTACATTTTATAAAAAAAAAAATTTTTTTAATTGCTAAGATCATTTTTGATGTTTTTTACCTTTTGATATAGAAAATTCCTTTTTTCAAGAAAGGAAATTTGGTTTGGTCGAAAGAAGAAAAAAGAATTTTGGATAAAATTAATCGGCTTTTATATAAAAAGAATTGAGAACAATATTGTAGGCTGTTCAAATAACATTATTAATTTTATTAGACATCAATCAATTCCAGTATTACATAAACTTTGTAATATTAATCTTCCATTTAATCTTAACGATAGATTACTTTTTAATTAGTCAAGATTACTAAAAGTTTTGTTAAAGAACATCTTAATTTAATTTTTACCAAAGCAGGATAATGTTATGGTGGTTATGGATAGGGATAATTATAATGAAAAAATGAATTATATTGTATTATATTTTTGGATATTATAATAATATATACCAGATTATAGATAGAGATCCGACAAAGAAATTTTTTAATGAATTACGCAATCTTCTTACCAGATGGAAAAAAATAAATATATTGATGACATACCGATCACTTCTAATCACTAACGATTTCCAGAACATATGGCCTATCAAAGGTACATAAATTGAATTTTCCATTATTAAGACTAATAGCTTCTTCGATTAATAGTCCGTTGTATGATCTGTCTCTTTTTCTTCACAAAATTATTAAGAAAAGCATTCTAGAGAATCTTAGCCAAGGGACAAACAGTTTCCAGTTGATTGATAAACTTAATGGAAATCAGTTTGATGATAATTATGTGTTAGCATCTCTGAATGTTATTCCTCTTTTTATCAACGTTCCTACAGATTTAGCATTAAAAGAAGTTGAAAAGAAATGAAATTATATCGGTGGTAATACAAATATTCCGAAAGAGGAATTTTTATTTGCCATCTGGATGATTCTTCACTCTATATTCTTTTCGTTTAATGAGATTTTCTATAAACAAACATTCGGGATGGGTTTCCCATTGTCTCCGATTTCAGCAAACATTGTTTTAGAAGATCTGGAAGATCTGGAAGAACAAGCATTAGAGAAACTTTCTACGGTTTATTATAGATATGTGGATATTATATGTATATAATACAGATATACAATATGACATTTTGTTAATTGCTCCATATGAAGTATTTTAAATGATATTTTGACGATGTTTAACTCATTACATACATGTTTGCAATTTACCATAGAAGTTAGTAATTGCAATTCTATTAGTTTTTTGAGTGTAACTTTAATCTTAGAAAATAATAAAACCATTTTTAACCAGTCGTAAACCTATTTTCGGCAAGATATTTGAACTTTCACTCACATCATCCTATTTGCCACAAAAGAAGAATTTGGAATGATAAGATAATTCTTTTGTTATGTCCACGTTATCATCAGAAAAACATAATAAAGTCTATTTTATCTTAGAGAATTGTTATCCACTTCCGTTTATTTTTATAGCCATCAGAACAAGATTGAAATTTCATTTTCATAAATCTAACAATCCCATTACTAAAATTGTTAACATTAAGAAAAAATATTTCACGGTTCCGTATATTAGATTGGTTTTTAAAAGTTTTTCACCGATTGCTTTAACGATCAATTTAAACGGCCTTTTCGATTCTAAACATCTTGAATAAATTTTTATTAAAGTAGGTAAAAATTGTTTGGATTTGTTATCGCACCAAGATATACGAAATTTCTTATCTGGATTATGATGCGAATTGACCAAACGAAAAGACGAAGAGATTATAAAAATGAGTACTCTACTGATATTAACAAAAAACAGGATCTCCTTCGGTCATTTCAGACTATCGCATCAAATTTAATTATAACTTTGGAAAAAAGTGAAAATATTGAATATAGAACCAGCTTATAATAAAAGATTAATATCTGAGATGGTGCACATTAAAAGACAATTTTAAGATTTGAGTAACCAATACAGATTCGTTATCTGACGTGTATCTTTCTATACTCCAGTCACTTTCCCTTTCCTAATACTTCCTAGATACCTCTTTCATACATTCTTTTCTTATCACTCTTTTTTTCTTACCTCTAACTATTACAAAGTATATATCATATTTAATTTGTCTTTTCTAAAGAGATAAGATTCTCAGAATATCTCAGTTTTTTTATATTTTAATATTATTCATATTAATATTATTATACTCACATAAATGTTGCACCATTGTTTAACAGATATTTATTATTTGTTTTAGTTTTTAATTTTTACTTTTAATTGTTCGCTTACAGTATTTTTTTCATATATTTATTTTTAACTTTTATAAATAATTGTTTTATCTCAAAACATTTGTAGTATATATATTATATATATATATATATGTTTTAATTTTAATTATATAATCATTATATTATTAAACATTTTCACATCTGTTCGATTTATAAAACGGGAACATCATTATTGTGAAATTTTGATATATAAGTTCAGAAAATTACTTTAGCTAACAACTTACATTCTTTTTCATCTCAAGACATTTATCATATATGTAAGTTTTAATTTTATTTATGTAACCATTGTATCTTTAGACATACAATTTTTTACATACAGTTTATTTATATAACTGAAATATCATTTTTGCGAAATTTTTATCATGAGTTGAGGAATTTATTTTATCTAGTGACTTTCATTCAATTCAACATACTATTTTATACGATTTTTTCTAAATTATATTTCTAGACAATATAATGTAGGATACAATGCGATTTGGCGCGCTTTTCAGATTGTGTTTGGGCGAGCGGCGAGTTTCGTAGAGAAACGATATATAGGTAGAGGGTGCGCGGCGCGGTGAGAACAGACAGACCGACGTGTAACGCGCGAAGAATAGCAAGCGTTGTATTTTTCTCCAAGTCTTTTATTCTCTTACCCGTAATAATATACACATATTCACTATCCTTTGTGTTTTATTATTTTTTTACAATTGGTGGCTCGTCCGGGATCAAGAAAAAAGCTTGAGAGTGATATTCAAGATGATGGACCAAAGTGCACAAGCGTCTCGGCAACGAGTAACAATAAGTACGAGGATACATGACTGTTGTGCAGTTGAAGGACGAACTGAAAAAGCGTAAGCTAAAAGCAGGCAATAAGTTAGAGCTAATAAGATGATTGAAGCGACGAAAACGACGCGAACGAGACGACAATGGCGCCATTGCAAGGAGGTAAGCAAAGGCGGTGCCAGATGCACTCACTGTTTGACACGAGCGATCACAAAGAACACACGTTGCAATCAGCTGTTTAAGGAACAAAAAATTCTCACATAATAAATGCACGAACATACGCACTCTCTCTCTCTCTCTCTCTCTCACTTGCAGAGATTCGCTTCTTCACATCGTCGTTACTTGATGAATAAATTTCGCCTGAGTTGAAATACTTTTACTTTGAATCATAGTTTTAGGATATGTAGACTCTAGATTTATAATAGATTCTAATTTAATGAGTTTTTACGTGAATCTGTAAATGACAATTATTGGAAAAATTTTTAAGTTTAAAAGAAGTTTTCCGAATAGAAGCTGTAGATTAAGTAATGTTAAAAGAGGTCCTATTTGATTGTTCAAATATCAAAAGGTTTATAAGGTTTTAATTGAAGTTGGAAGAATTTCAAAGTAGGATTAAAATTTCAACTCGCGTCACGACTGTAAAAAAGCAATACGAAAACTCGTCACGTTCCCATAATAAATTTACGTTTTAAGTAATGAAACAGGAATTTATTTTTCTTTTAAAAATTGTATCCGAAGAACTGTAACACTTTTATCACTGATTTATTCACGCATTTGATCGATGTCCGAATCAATACCACATGAATTTACGAAGAACAATTTACGAACTATTCTATCGATTTATTATTCTTAATTAATACTGATTAATTATTTAATTCAAAATCAGGAATAAAAAACGCGTTATATACAACATACACAATCCGACGTGATTCGACGCGAAATCTGAGCTCGACGATAAAAATCAAGTAGATTAGGTTTTACAGATAGAATTGAGAGTAACATAAAAATCTGATTTATCGGCCGCTTGTAATTGTTGATAAGTCAGAATGCAATTAGAGGCTACATTGGTTATAGCATATTACAAAAGCAGGCATTATTGACATTACTGTAAGAAATAAGTATTGTGCGATTCGTCAGAAAGTGAGAACGACCATCGTAGATATAGATCGAATGATATATCAATCCTGCGTGCGACGACAGCGCCGGTAATTGTATAATAAACCGCTCCAGAGCAAGCGTGCGGAGCAACGGAGCGAAATCAGATGGATCTGTCATCATCAATTAGATCTGGAGTAGCAGAGCAATGGTAACATATTTCGGTAGAGTCGTATCACGAGATTGTCTACAACCGAAAGATAATCGCCGCGTCGATATCGCGTTCACACCGGAATGGCTTGTTCTCCATTTCTTAAAATAAATAGTGAATATAAATAGTGATTTGCGAATAAAGATTCACATTGTTACTGAATATGAAAAACTATTAGACTGCTTTCGTAAAAACTAAGTCTCTGACTTCCCGATTATTCGCCTTTTCTGACAATCTGATTTTCTACAATGTCTTCAGGATTACAGTTTTTCAGAAGTGGGATACAATTCGGGTTACATAGTCGAGTCGAATGAAGCTAGCGGGTGTATAAGTAATGCGTAAAAAACGTGCGTTAAATTCAAAGGAAATAGAACAGCTATGCCTTAAGGCAATGTCTTTCGAAGAGTTATAGGAAGAAGCGAGGAAATATGAACTTCCGACATTGATGGACAGAGGTGAGCTCATAGATTCCATTACTTTGAAAGGAACAGTGCGGCAGCAGAATTGTTTGGCAGAACACCGCGGAGAGCACAGACTTAAGGTTCGGGCGAATGGAATTGGCCGAATCTTTTGCCAGTAAATGTATGGGCGAATAGTCCAAGGACAACAAGCAATATGGACCTCAAGAAAGGATCAGGAATCGGACGATGCGTTGCATCAAGTTGTGGCGGATTTGCGCAGATGTTGCAGTAGCAGCAACAAATGCAGCAACAATCACATGAATAGACTATTACAGTCACTAGGCGAACAAATGAGCGGACGATATGTCCTCGCAGTGGAGGGATAGCTTTCATGGAATCTAATGCAGAGGTATCCTGCAATAACAACTCAACACGTGTTTCAGCGGTGCGTCATCGCCGGCTCAGGCTGTGACCTTCTTAACACCACAGATCCCAGAATTCGGAGGGACTGAAGACGAAAACATTAAGTTGTGGATTCAACGGGTTGACAAAATTGCTCAAATTCATAGAACATCGGACGACGTAATGCTTTTGACAGCGCCGAGTGGATTTGTCAAAGCTGCAAGAAAATGATTCAATTTCTGGATCAATGTTAGAATCGTGGGTAGGTCTTAAGGATACCTTGATAAAACGCTTTGAAAGGAGAATTCCTCTTCATGTGGCAATGCAGAAAATAGAAGCACATAAGTGGCTGTTTCACAAAGAAACCTTTCAAGAATATGCCATGAAGAAACTTTCCTTAATGTAGACTAGACCTGCCAAATTGATGCGATTCTTCTGATCGGAGGCATCACGAGTAGATCACTGAGAAGTATAGCTTCAGTTCTAAAAGCTGAGTCAATCAATTCCTGGAGAAGATACATCGTATCTTAACGGCGACGATCGACTTCGACAAAAGAAGCAACGGCGGTCAGAGAGCAAATAGAGGAAAATCAACACAGAACGCTATCAATGAAAAAAGAGGCACCGACTGAAAACTTATCGCTGAATAAAGCTTAATGAGTTCTACTGCTACCTGCAAGGAGAAAGGACACATTAGCAGAAACTGCATCAAAGGGAGAAAGACGACGGCCAGTGCGGAGACGCAGGCAACATCGTCTCCAGCCACGGTGGCAGCTCAACGACGAACCGACATATCGCATATGTCTCATCTAAAAACGGTAGGAAGCTTACCATTAACGATCTAATACAGGTTATATCGATCGGTGGACATGAATGTAATCAGAAGCCCAATATCGTTTGTATGCCTCAATGTGTATACTAAGTTTTTGGCGTGCGCTCAATGTGTACACTAAGTTATTCTCATATACTAGAGATGATCACTCTTTCTTATTCGGCGGTAAACATTCGTCACGATTCACGCATATTGAAGACGACGGTTGAATTAGAATAATGCCAAACGATTACCTCGTTATTAATCTATTCGTGTTAGAAGATAAATTGACAATCGATGTGATAATCGGTCAAGATTTTTTAAAATTACATGAGATTGAAGTTACATCAGACCGATACCGTCTCAGACAAGATAACAGAGGAGTCATTTCCACAAATTTTGCAATGTGATGCGATAAATGAATCGCGCAATAAATTAGAAGAAGCGCTTGAGAATATTAAAACCGATTTTAGTTTGTACGAAGAGAATTGTGTTAAAGAAATAATTTGAGAAGTAGAGAATACGGAAATCGCGAAACGGATGACTGTGAGGTGACAGCTAAAGGACCTCTATTTTTGCGTTTGCGCTATGTAAATTTGCGCACAGTGAGCGACTGCAATTACGGGAAATAACTAACGATCTGTTAGAGCGAGAGATTATACAGAATAGTAAATCTCCATATTGTGTGAGAGTAATAAATTAAGAAGAATGATGGAAGAATAATGTTGAACGACAAGGTTTATCGGAAAAGCAAAAATACTCTTTTCTAATAATCGAGGATTGTCCGTTAAGGCTGGGCAATAAAACTGTTTTTACTTTATTGGATATGCGAGATAGTTTCCATCAAATTAAAGTTCACCCAGAATATACGAAGTTCTTTGCTTTTGCAATTCCCGACGGCCAATTCGAGTACACATGATTATCTTTTGGCTATAGTGAATCGCCAGCAGAATTTCAAAAAAGAATCATTCAGATTTTACAATACACATACCTCTCGAGTACACATACTTCTCATACGCGAGAATAAAGTTATTATATATATTGATGATATTTTAATAGCGTCAGATTCTGTAGTCAAATTTAAAAATTTTAAAAGAAGTTCTTTTCAAATTGAAAAAATACAAATTTGATTTAAATTATAATAAGTGCCAATTTTTGCAACGTAATATTGAATATTTAGAATGCTATCCTAAATACTCCGGAAACGGAGTTACATTAAGCTTTAGGCTTACATAAGCGATTAATGATTTTGCACAGCTAAGAGATGTACACGAGATACAAAAATTTTTGGAGTTAACTAACTATTTCAAGAAATTCATTCCAAATTACGCGAATATTGCCAAATCCCTATATAGCTTAACGAAAAAGTCAGCATTTTGATTTTTCGGAAGAATGTGTGTGTGCTTTTCAAGCTCTGAAAATCGAGTTCCCGGTATTACGTTTGTATAACCCTTCGGCTGAAATGCAATTCCACACCGTGGTGAATGCAATAGGCTTAGACAATATCTTGCTGCAGAAACATTCCATGGGCGTATGGACGCCGATAGCGTATTTCAGTCAAGCGATGAATAAAGCAGAAGCGAATTATCACAGTTATGAGGTCGAGATGCTTGCGATAGTTAAATCGATTCTTAGATTTTATGTATATTTGTACGGCATAGATTTTTACAATATTTACAATATTTTTATAATATTTGCAATGCGATGGTCTATGCGATTAACAAAGCCAATCTTAATCCGCGAATAGCTCACTGGACGCTTAAATTGCAAACTTACACTTTCAAATTGGTACATCGAGCAGGGAATCGCATGATATATGTCGATGCATTAAGCAAACAGGTCGGTTATACTAGTTCATTACCGATAGAATGTGAATTAGAGTTTCGTCAATTGCAAGAATTAAAAAGATAGCAAACGAACTCGAATTTGATAATAAGCGACAAGTTCGAGTTAATTGAAAGTCTTGCCTGTAGGAAAAATTCGGACAGATCGTAATTCGTTTTATCGGAAGTTACAATATGATTAATAATATTTTACTCATATACGATGATATGGCATTGCGGCACATTGCAGCGAAGAAAAAATTTTTGCGGATTTAAGTAATAATTACTGGTTTCCTTCGATGAGGAAAAGAATTCACGATATATCATAAATTGTGCTATATGCCTTACGTCGAACATAACATCGAACTTTCGCGAAGGTGACAATTGCATGGCCGAGTGCTTGGTATTATTTATCATGTATTGTATGTAGTGGAGCTGATCTTCCCAGACCTCGTCCTCACTTTCGCAGTGACGATTTCATAAATCTGTTGACTCTTTCGACAATACCATTAGTCTATGGCGCGGCAACAGCCACTTTTCGATGCTTATCTTTCAAAGTACTTATAAACGTATCAAAGTCGGTTGAGGTAAACGCTGTACCTCTATCTGACACGGTCTCCTTTGGTAAATCGAAAATTACAAATAAATTTTTTAGGTATTTTGCAACTTCCTTTGTGCCCATCAACATTGTCGCAAATAACGATGTAAACGCGTGAAGGCATTGACTATTAGGAAAATATGTTTATAATCTTGGTCTTTAGTAACGGTCCGAAATGATTGACATGTAATGTTTCAAAAGGTTTCGACGCCTTCAAGCACTCGGCAACGCAATCGTCACCTTCAAAATTATTATTAGATTACAATCAAAGAAACCACATGACAAAGCTTTAGTGGAAATAATCAACAGATTAGCGGAGATAGATACCGATTTAGATAACGAGAGAGAGGAAAAGAGAGACACAGCTAAGTGAGTTACAGAGAGAGTGAAAGAGTATAACAAAATCCAATACGACAAGCGACACAAAAAACCAATACTGCAGTGAAGGCGACTATCCAAGACATGCAATTGAAGCCAGGAAAAAATAAAAAATTTAAAGTGAATTATAAAGATCCATATAGCGAAAACATTAAATAAAAATCGTTGCAATAGAAGACCCGACTTCAATATTGTCTCGGAATCGTATAACTCTGTCCTCCCTCGTAATAGGTTAAAATCATGGATCAAATCGACCATTAGAAGCATTATATAAAGCGAATTTTAGTAATTAAGTATCATTTGCAAATTTTGTAAAACGTTATATTCAATAAATAGAGATGGGTAAATAAATTTAATAAATAAAAAAAAGATGCATCCAGTGACGAATGCAATGCCAGGCTGGCCGAAACTGTAAGAAATAAGTATTGTGCGATCCGTCAGAAAGCGAGAACGACTATCATAAATACAGATCGAATGATGTATCGATTCTGCGTATCGTGTGGCAACAGCGCCGGTAATTGTATAATAAGCCGCTCTAGAGCAAACATGCAGATCGGAGCAACGGAACGAAATCAGATCTGGAGTAGCAGAGCAACGGATAACACATTTCGGTAGAGTCGTATCACGGGATTGTCTACAATATCCGGAATAACGGAAAATATCCGTTCGCTATGTCGATATCGTGTTCGCACCGGAACGGCTTGCTCTCCGTTTCTCAAAATAATTTACAAATAAAGAATCACATTGTTACTGAAAAAACGATTACGAAAAACTATTAGACTGCTTTCGTAAAAATTACTAAGTCTCTGACTACTCTCGACTATCCAATCGCCTTTCCTGATAATCTAATTTCCTACTGTGTTTTCGGTATTACATTACGAATCTGTGCTTCGAGATTATTCACGCGCTGAATCATAAGGTTCATTCGCGTTGCAGCATGTTCAGCATGCTCTAACGTGTATGTTTCTGTCATAACTTCTATTCACTTTAAGCCCGTTAGAACAAATCTTACGATTCAGCGCGAGAATATTCTCGAAGCACACATTCGAATGAACTAATAATACCTACTTGTAGCCAATGTCAAATTGTCAATCGTGTCAGTTATCATAATTATTTTTTTTAACAATGTTTACTAATATTGAATCTAGAATTATTCAACTTTGAAATATTAAATTTAATATTAATTTAAAAATTAAATTTTATTTTTTTTTAATTTAATTATTTGCGAACTAAAAGAATATTCCTCGAAATGAAATATTTGCCCTAAAAAGGATTAATTATTAATTAGTGTGAAATAAATAATTTTTGGATATTTCGATCTTCTTTTTTATAATAAATGCTTGAAGTGTCCATTATGACGCAAGCTCTCATCCATCTCAATAAAATTGCAAATACTTTCCAATACGTTGTCGATGGACCAAATAGCACCGTAGCTTGTTATTCAATTCGTTCCTCGGAAAGCAGTCTATAAATTATTTCCTTGTATCCTCACAAGAAAAAATCCAATGAGTTGAGATCCGGGGATCTTGCTGGCCACTGTCGGACCATATCGATCCATCCAACGTGCGGGAAATTTCTGATTTAAAAAGTCCGTAACAATTCTGGCGTTGTGAGGACCAGCGCCGTCTTATTGAAATATTATTTTATTTCGATCCAAAAGTGGCACGTCTTCTAAAAAATCTGGTAGATTTTCAACCAGAAATTTCACATATAATGCGCCATTTAGCCTTTCTAAAGGGATTACTGGGCCCAATATTTTTGTTCCCATAATCCCAGCCCAGACATTCAATTTCCAACGAATTTGGAAATTTCTGAGCGTCACTCGCGGATTCTCGTCGTCCCATATGTGCATATTATGCGAGTTCAGAACTCCTTCTCGTATAAATAGCGATTCATCGCTAAATATTACATAAAAAGGAAATTCTGGATCTTCAGCTCTTCTGGAGGAAATCCTCGCAAAATATTTTCCTCTGGATAGTCTTCTTCTCGTAGATGTTGCACGCTACTGTGATAGGTGCTGTGTAATGATAGATGTGCAATTTTTCTTCTTTCAAAATTCGTTGTATAGTCGAATACGATAATCCGTGCTGTCGAACAATATCTCGAATACTGGTTTCCGGTTCCAGTTTCGTACAATTCGTACGATCACCGTGACGCGGCGACGGGAGAAGGCGCGATCCCCCGCGAAGATCGGATAAATACAGGAGACTGATCCGCAAATTAATAATCTCTCGAGCATCGTAAAAACAAAGGATCAAGAAATAACAGCATACGAAAAATATTATGATATGCTCATAGCACTCGGTGAATGTCATGGGCAACATTATGTTGCTGGAAGGAGATACATCGAGCTCTCCGAACAGAGCAAGACATCCACATGCTAGTGTTATAGCAGCGGAAAGGTATGAAATCGGAAGCGTTCTGCCAAAGAAAAAAGACTGGTAGGCAGCATTGCAAGAAACACTCGAAATACGAAAAGTTCTTCGTGCCGTTGAGCAAAAATCAAATTTATTGAAACGAATGAGAGCTCACAATGGACACTTCAAGCATTCACTATAAAAAAGAAGATCGAAATATCCGAAAATTGTTCATTTCACACTAATTATAAGGCAATCAAATATTTCATTTTGAGGAATATTCTTTTAGTTCGCAAATAATTAAATTTAAAAAAATAAAATTTAATTTTTAAATTAATATTAAATTTAATATTTCAAAGTTAAATAATTCTAGATTCAATATTAGTAAACATTGCCAAAAAAAGTAATTATGATAATTGACACGATTGACAATCTGACATTGGCTACAAGTAAGCATTATTAGTTCATTCGACATTACGAATGCTTCGAGATTATTCTCGCGCTAAATCATAATATTTGTTCTAATGAACTCATTAAAGTGAATAGGAATTATGGCAGAAACATGCTGATGCACGTTGGAGTATGCTAGAACATGCTGCGAACGAACCTTATGATTCAGCGCGAGAATAATCTCGAAGCACACATTCGTAATGTCAATGAACCAATAATACCTGTTTTTGTAGTATACTATAGTAGTAATCAATGTAGCTTCTAGTCACATCCTGACTTGTCAACAATAACAATTACAAGCGGCCGATAAATCAGATTTCTATTATATATTACTCTTAATTCTGTCCATAAAACCTCTGTTTGATTTTTATCGTCGAGCTCAAGTTTCGCGTCAGATCATGTCGGGTTGTGTATGTGTGTATGTTGTGTACGCTTTTCTTATTCCTGATTTCGAGTTAAGTAATTAATCGATACTAATTAAGAATAATAAATCGATAGAATAGTTCGTAAATCGTTCTTCATAAATCATTCATGTGGTATCGACTCCGGACATCGATCAAGTGCGTGAGTAAATCAGTGATGAAAGTGTTATAATTCTTCAGATATAATTTTTAAAAGAAAAACAAACTCCTGTTTCATTACTTGAACGTAAATTTATCACACAGGAACGTGACAAGTCTTCGTATTGCTTTTTCACGGTCGTAACGCGAGTCACGAAATTTTAATCCTACTTTGAAATTCTTCCAACTTCAATTAAAATCTTATAAATCTTTTGATATTTAATCAATCAGAACCTCTTTTAACATTATTTAATCTACAGTTTCTATTCGGAAAATTTCTTTTAAAAATAAAAAATTTTCTAATAACTCATTTACAAATTTAACGTAAAAACTCAATTCATTAGATTAGAACCTATTATAAATCTAGAGTCTACATATGTCCAAAAATTATGATTCAAATTTCAACTTAGGCGAAATTTATCCGTGAAATAACGATGATATAAAGACAACAAATCTCTGCGAAAAGGTAAGACAGAGAGAGAGAGAGAGAGAGAGAGAGAGAGAGAGAGAGAGAGAGAGAGCATGCGTACGTACGTGCGTATGTTTATTATGTGAGAACTTTTTGTTCTTAGACATCTGATTACAACGAGTGCCCTTTGTGGTCGCTCGCGTCAGACGATGAGTGCGCCCAACGCCGCCTCTGCTTACCTTTTATACCTGTGATTTGATAACTTTATCCTTTAATAACTCAAAAAGTAAGCGTCGGATAAAATTTTCGTAAAGGAAAAGTTGTTTTAGAATTCAGTCTGGAACACGTCTGTATAAGGATGAGGTTTTTCTGAATCATTGTATAATAGATGGTATTATCGATGATGAGATAAATAAGTCAATTTTATATGGCCTTAAAACGATATCTCTAATTAAAGGCGAATTTAAATACATATGAGTTTATGAAAGCTAAGAGTAAGAGCGCAAATAAGGTTAGATCGGACGATTCTAGGAAAAAGCAGGCACAAATAAGTAGAATGGATGAAAAAGCGGAGGTTAAGCATTGTTTTAATTGTGGCGGAAAAAATTATCTCAGTGTAACGTACCCATCGAAGGAGAAAAGTATATTGTGCTTCCAATATAGCGAGCTGGACACATAGCGGCAAATTGTTCGCAGCGTACAAAGATCGAAAAGTATAAAAGCTGCAATGCGACTCAGAATAAGGTAGAAGATATAATTCAAAAGTAACACATAATAAATGTAAGAGAATTTATGAAGTTGTTCAAATTAATAAACATCGAAACAATTATTTTGTTTGATTCAGGTAGCGACTTAAGTCTCATGCGTGCGGGAGTTTATGTCAAAATGGGAGCTCCGAAACTGATGAGTCAGACAGTTAAATTTCGAGGCGTGCAGCCGAAAATATTACCTTAGAACTGACTCACGTAAAAGTATATATTGCGAATACTTTGAAGTTGATTTCCATGTGGTTCCTGATGCGCTTTTGAATGATGATCATTGAATTCGACTTTCTGAGCGAAGTAGAATGAGCGATGTAGAATAAGAAGTGGTAAAATAATAAATGTGACGAAGATCGCGAAAGAAATTAATAAGTTAATCTTTGTTAACAAAATCGATGTAGTTTCTAAAGTAGATGAAGTAGATTTATCGCACATAAATAATCAAGATCACAACAGAGAAAACAACTTCAACAAATTATATCTGATTATAAGCCGCAAAAGACTAAAATTGAAGGAATCGAATTACAAATAGTTGTAAAGGATAACGTCTCGATCTACGAATGCGCTCGCCGAATTAGCGCCACAAGAATTAATAATTGTCGATACGCAGATACAAACGTGATTAGATTGAGATATCATTCAGCCGTCATATTCAAACTACGCTAATCTTAGTGTGTTCGTGAAAAAGAAAAATAACACGACGCGATTATGTGTTGATTATCACAAACTGAATGATAAAATAGTGAAAGTACGCTATTCATTATCTATTATATCTAGAGGATCAAATTGACAAGGTGCTCGAGTTTCTCGGCGTAGATTTCGCAAATGGGTTTTTCCACATTGTAGTAGCCGAGGATAATCGCAAATATACAGCGTTCATAGTACCCAACAGACACTATGAATTTCTACGTCGTTTGGCTTAAGTATTTCGCCAGCATATTTTCAACGTTACATAAATGCCATATTTAATGATTTAGTAACAAAAGGAATCGTTTCAGTTTACATGGACCTAATCGTGCCCTCTATTGATTATCAAGAAGGTTTGTCGCGTTTAAAAGCAGTTTTATCGGTAGCTAGTGAGTACGAATTAACGATAAATTGAGAGAAGTGTCAGTTTTTAAATGAAAATTAGCTATTTAGGTTACATCTTAGAAAATGGTAATGTTACACCTTGCAAAAATAAAACTAAAGCGATAAGAAATTTTCTGACACCGAAGGATATAAAGACGATACAAAGTTTTTTAAGTCTTGCAGGCTTTAGAAAATTTGTGACAAGTTATGCGACAATTGCTCACTCATTAAGAATTAATAAAAAAGAATGCGCATTTTCCCTTTGGCGATAGAGAAATACAGGCGATTTCGATTAACTAAAGAAAATACTGTATAAACTGGTATTACGTATATATTCACCTACCGCAGATAATTAAATTACATACCGACGCATTCAGCTACAGATTCGGATTTTAATGCAGCGTGATAGCGAAGACCGTTGTTTTTATGCGAATATAAAAACGTCGATGGCAGAAGCAATGTTATGAGCTAGAAGTTTTAGCAATAATAAAAGCGATAAAAAATTTAGAGTTTCTGATCGGTATTCCATTTAAAATAATGACAGATTGTCAATTTACGTTAACACTTAAGAAAACTGATTGTTATGTAAAAATTGCGAGATGGGCCCTGTTTCTTCAAGACTTTACGTATACAATCGAACATTACACAGGAAATCTTATGCGCCACGTTGATGCTCTCAGCAGGAATTCTTTGCCCACAACAATGGTGATCAAATGCCAAGAGACGATTGCAGCTAAACTAAGGAGATTAACTAGACAACGACGAAACAAAGAAGATTTTAGAACAAACCCAGTTGGGCAAAATAGACGATTATTGCATAAGGAACAACTTGCTATAGATGATATATAATAAAGCTCTAATTATTGTACCGGAGTCAATACAATCTAGCATCATTCCGTATGTTCATGATCGAGGCCACTTTGTTGACAAGACGGAAAAACTTATAAAAACGGACTATTGGTTCAAAGGAATGTGTCCAAAGAGAGAGAAATATGTGTGTAAATTGTATTGACTGTATTTTAGCGGAAAAAAAATCCGGAAAACTGGAAGGATGATATATCTATAGATAAAAAAGACATTCTCTTTGGAACGTACCATAGATCATCTCGGCCTTTTGCTGTCCACAAAGAAGAAGTACAATCACATTTTCGCTATTATAGATGGTTTCATCAAATTTATCTGGCTGTATCTTGTGAAGACGATTAACATCATATAAATTGAAATATTAGATAAGTTAATTAAACAAAGTGCTATATTTGGAAATCCACGACGCATTGTGTCAGATCGAGGTAATGCTTTTATCTCGCACGACTTTAAAGAATATTGTAAAGGCAAACGAAAAAAACATGTGATTATTGTTACCAGCGTACCTCGAGGAAATGACTAAATTAAAAGGATCAACCGTACATTAATACCTCTACTAACAAAGTTAGCACATCTAAATCTTTCTGAATGGCACAAGTAGAAAGCGCAGAGGTATCTGAATAGTATATTTAATAAAAGCTGGAATGTCGCCATTTTATCTTTTGTTCACGCAAATGAAAATGAAAAAAGATCCCATTATAATTAGAAACATTATCGAAGCGGAAGAGGCAGCGTCTTTCCAAGAGGAACGCGAACAATCTCGAGAGCTTGCAAAACAATTCATCATTAAAATTCAAGAAAAAAATAAACGAATAATAAATATAATAAATATAATAAAAATATAATAAAAAGAGAAAAGCTCCATTACAATATAAGAAAGGCGATTTAGTTACCATTAAGCGCACACAAAGTAGTACGGGACTAAAATTAGCTGCTAAATATCTAGACCCATACTGTGTCAAGAAAACACTTCGCAATGAACGATATATCATCGAGAAAATAGGTGAAGAAAGTCTTGCATAACATCTATTATCAACACATGAAATCCTGGGAAGAAGCTACACTCTAAAATCATACATCTGAGGACAAATGTAAATAGGATAGCCGAGTGTAGGATGTGATGCGATTTGGCGCGCTTTTCAAATTGTGCGTGTGCAAGCGGCGAGTTTCGTAAAGAGACGACATGTAGGTAAATAGAGAGAATGCGGCGAAGCGAGAACAGACGTGTGATGCGCGAAGAGTAGCAAGCGTTGTATTTTTCCCCAAATCTTTTATTTTCTTATATGCGTAATAATACACACATTCACTATCCCTTGTGTTTTATTATTTTTCTACAATAATTGCATCATCTATTAGTTTGAGAATGCAATTCCGAACCTTTACGATTACATTTTTAAGGTCATTTTATAAGATAGCTGCTGATGACTACATACGCTGTAATATATCTACACATTCAAGTTTTTATCCAAATTTTTCTAATTTCTTACGTTGATATTAACAATGCTCAATACCATTCATAATGGAAATTTTACATATACTGCGATATTTGTATATTATTATAATTACTGTCTAAATTATTCGATGTGTTTGTCATATTAGTATCATTCAAGTAAGTCGTTGTTTTTTAAAAATTGTATTAGTTTTAACACTGAGAATGACTTAATTAGGATCGAAACGTATGTTATAATAAACTTTTGTTTCATAATAAAACAGCATTAAGATCTTGCTTGGCTTGTAGTCCTATACTTATTATAAATTTTATTAATTATTTGAGTTTTTTCTTATATTATTTTCTTAAAAAAACCATTCCAAGAGTATTCCGGAATATTCCGAAATATTTACGGAATGTAAAATCAACATTCAAATATTAGTTAAAAATTTCATTTAAATATTGTTATATATTCCGCAAATGTTCCATATATGTTCCACAAAATTTTAATTTTTCCAGAAATTTCAGGTTCGATCGTCCCTAAATCAGTTTTTAAACAAAATTTTGTTTTGAAAAACACTTCGCACTTTCATCTTGAATTCCAATTTTGGAGATTACGGGCGAAATACTTCGCTCTTTATATTCTCTCCCAGATGATTTTTGTTAACGAATAAATGCTTTCCACCTTCTGTCGGCGAAGATGTGTACTACTTGCTTGCGAGTGATTTTCGTAATATATAGTATTCATACAATGTTCCAAACATTTTATATCGACATTTATATATTCCGCGACGATTTTTTTACTGTGTGGAATATTCGGCACATTGGGAATATGAATCGAATTTTCTATGAATATTTAGCGTTAGCTGGGTTCTTGCTGGAGAGAAGACTAAAGGTTTGTTTTTTCTCACTCCAATGCTCTCATTAGAGCGAGTAGGAATTATGGCAGGAGCATGTTGGAGCATGCGACGCGAACAAACCTACCTAAGTAAACTTGAAACATCCCCTTATAACCTGAGTACATCCTTATGAGCCTCGATATATTGTTATCACCGAACCGCATTTGAAATAACCTGCACAGGTGACAGTCGTTCCGCCGGAGTTTTTTAAAACCGAATATTGCCGATTGATATCGCTCTCGCTCATATGGTCAGCCAGCGAGAATCGCCGAGCGTTTCCGAAACAATACGATCAGGAGCAATAATCATATATAAAGACGCAAATGTTAACGCTCTCAATTCTGCCAGAATTCCGTTCCGATTCAATCCGACTCCTAGTGGCCATTACTGTCGCGAGAAGTAATCAAGAGTACTCTATCAAGAGTTCTCGATAGCGACCGATTGATTTCCTATATACTGCATCGATGGGGTAATTCCAGGACAAAGGAAACTCTGCCTGCCGAGCGTACTCGGCCACCGACTAGCTGCAATTCTTGTGTCGTTGCACCGACGGGATTTCTCCGGGGTCAGAGCATATTCTGCTTCCTCGAGCTTCTGTGGCCGCCGCCTATTCCCCATGCTACTCCAGCAATAGAGAGGACATAAAGCGTATTTCGTCGAGAGATTCTCGGGTCGCCTGGTGCACGCACCTCCGCATCTACTTATGGCATCAATAGTAGTCAGGGATGGAGTCTTCACCTCCGCCGAGAATTCTTGGCCGTCAATCACTATCGCTCTCAAAAATTCCGTTTTTCCGTATTGCGGAGAAGTATCGTGCTGCGATTGCGATCGGGATTCGTGTGTACCCGCGTATGCGATAACCAATCAGCAGCGCTGCTGCACGCAGCTGATTTCCAACCCATATGTCGACATATCGTATTGTCAACGCGCCGCGACCAAGGGGATAAGCACTCTTGAATTCCGGTGTACAATCTGTTAAAAATCTGATGAAGTCTGAAGAATTCCTTAAAGTCCAATAAAGGTAAAGTCCGGAGAAGTCCAATGAAGTTCAATAAATTCATGAATTCCGATGAAATTTTGAATTCATGAAGTCCGATGAATTTCGGTGAAGCCGATGAAATCCGATGAAGTTTTGAAGTCCAAAGTCCAGGTGTATACCTATTTTTTGAGTGATTACTCCCTCGGCCTCAACACAAAAAGCCATCTGTGGCATCCGCCGAGCGAGATTGCGTTCAGCGAAACACGTATGTACTTACAAACACACACGCGCGCGTATGAACAGATATACTATTGTAAACACGACAGCACATGAATCACACTTCTCAATACTCAATACTTTATTATGATCTTTGTACAGTCAATCTGCATCTCACTTCCTATTCGAGCCTCTTTTGCGTTTCGATCAGATATACTCGTTCTGAGTTATTCCGCGCGAAAGTTAGATTGTTATATATAATATAATATGTATCATTGAAAAACTAGTTATTATTCGTTGTGATTATTAATAAACTAATAATATATAATTTTAATAGATAATTTTAATAAATTAATTTTAATAAACTAATTTTACTGAATTTATAAACTGAATTTATAATAAACTCTCTTTCTCTCTCTCTCTCTCTCTCTCTCTCTCTCACGCGCGCGCGCGCGCGCGTGTGTGCTTTAATTTGAGACCATTTTGTTTGCTCTTAATTAACATTTCTTCTATTTAATTTTTTTTTATAAATCAAGGCTACAATATAAAAATTTGTTTAAATAATGAAGGCATTGACTCTGTTATAATTATCTGTATCTATTGAGGGATTTTTTTCTTATATATAATTAATTATATTTTTATGTGTAATACTTATGTAACTAAAAAGAGATTTGGTATTTCACAGGAAGTAGTTATATTACTGTTCTACCGCCTATTCCTACCGTGGGTATGACAAAAGACGATCTACCAAAGCTCATGGAGCAGGCGTATAAGGTTATGAATAAAACTTTTGTAGAATCGTCGACGGAGTGCCTCGAGGAACAGATACAAAGTTTGTTGAAGTATGAATGATAGGAGTAACAAAAAATGATTAGCGTAATTATGAGTAAATCGTGATTAATTTGCGGATTGCAAATTCGCAAAGATTGCACATGTGATTAACTTTTTTGTTACTAATTGTTGTGGGCGCACAATTATTACATATTAATGTAATTTCTGCCAAATAGAATACAAAGTCATAATGATGTCTCATATTTCATTTGTCGTTTATAAGTAAACTTAGAGATGTCCTTAAGATATTTACGACTTCTATGTTCTATCTGGATCATAGGATACACAATATATGTATTAGCTGAGGAATTTAATTTAGTATATAATTCAGCTTCTTTAATTCAGTAAGACTCGTTTAGATATTTACATATATGTATATACACGACGTTCCGCAATTTTTGATAAAGCGCTCTTTTGTAGATAAAACGGATTAAAATAACAAGGGGAATCCAGGTACCCCTGGATTAGATGCCAATTTTTTTGTCACAGATCAGAAAAAAAATTCCTTTCGGTAATTTGTCCACATAGGCTGTTCGAGTTTTTAAATTTTAAAAATTGACCACGCTTTGGACGGCGTAGAGCCGTTCCAATAGGTCTGCTCGCATTGCACGAAATCCCCAAATATTTTTGCACTTAAAATGAGATAGATACATTTTTTGTCTTAAAAAGAGAAAAAAACGAAGATATCGAGTGTCAAAAGTGCAACGCGAACAGACCTATTAACATGCTTCGCAAACAGCATAATTGGTTCAGAATATGGATGCAATAGTTAGGTAATGTTCGCATTGGAAATCGAAAGATGCGAGTTTGAGATCTGTGATAAATAATTTTTTTTACTTTTTATTTATTTATTTTATTTATTTTTTGTTTATGAATTTTAATGTACAATATTATTTAATATATTATTGAAATTTTAATAAATCCATTTATTAAATCCATTGCATATAAGTAAATGTGATAAGTAAGTGTGATTTTAATAAATCCATTGCATATAAATGTAAATTATTTTTAATGTTGTTAACTTATAACATCCATGTAACCGAACGAAGAGTAAATATAATTGGATAATGAAAAAAAATTATTCTAATTAGTAGAATAGAGGAGTAAAATATAATAAATTGAAATCCCATTGCAATATTTGTATAGAATGAGTTATTTATTCATTATTTTGTTTTGCCGCAATAGTTAGGGTGATACATATCATAGAGACACGATCTGATTCGTCATTTCGATCTGAACTTTTACATAATAAAGATGTCTCTATAATTTCACAATGTAACAGATCATCGTTAATCTGATTTCAACTCATAATTTCTAAAGTACGTAGTTTGTTTATTCAGCAAAATATAACAGATGACATTGAAGAATTTATTCAAATAGCAATAAATTTGATACAAATTGCGTCGTCTGAATTGCCATCTTTTTTTAGAAAAGCAGCTTCCGATTTTGCTTATGCTATTGGCGGCAATATATACCACAAACGATTATGCACAGCCGGAGAGAAACAATTTCCCTCTTCTTTTGTATAAGTTTTATAAGTTTTATAGGTTAAGGCAATCGCACGGCAACATGATGGAAACTAATTCTACATAAAACAAATTTACTACAATTTGACAGTAATATAAAAGAAACTGTTGTAGTAAAAAGGGTTAACCTCTAACAATATTTTCCTATTTTAAATCGAAAAAGAGAACTTTAAGATCTCTTTAAGAGTTTTTTTAAGAAACATCTTTAACATATTTCATAAAAAACTCTGAAAGATATCTTAAAGTGACTTATGAGTTGATTTTAGACATTTCACTCATTTGGTTGGGTGTAAGTTACTATAAATAAAATTAAATTTACAATGCAAAATAAAATACACATTAAAATATTAGGAGATTTCATTTACTCGGTAAACATTTCAAAAAAGTATTAACATTTCAGAAAAGTTATACCTTTCATCTTGGAGCCTCTTTGGGGCTCACTTCAAAAAATTATTTTATTAGAATACAGCTGAAAAATCTTCTAATGCTGCGTCTTTTATTCTATTCTATGTTGTTTTTTAAAATCGAGAAATTTAACTCAATCCCTCTGATATCGTATACTGCTCGACCATTTCCATTTGATTGACAAAAATGTGAATTAAATATTTTACAAAAACGATTTCCAATAGATTTGCAATATTTACGGGAATAAATTTGTCAGCATTTCTGCTCGTTTGCGCAAACAACCGTTGTCCGCAAAATGCCTCTAAATTAACCTAAACGAAATTATTATTGCCCTGATGAAGAGAAACTTGTACTAAGCATTATATGCCTATTTTTTTTCTTATACTAAGGAACGTTTTGTTATCTGGGTAAGTAGTGACAATAAATTAACGATTTGATGATTTGGCGCTTAATTATACGTATTGTATAATTTTTATTCTACCATTTTATAAGACTGAAGGATGACTCAATGCCAAGGTCCAAACGTTTGTATTCTAATTTTAATTTAATAAACACGAAAAACTAGTGGTGACTCACATTGGCTTTTTTCCTCATTACATCATTATATTTGCATTGAATTTATCTTGTATTATTAGGTGTACAATTTTGCTTCCGCCGTTTTCCTATAGATGGCTTTAGCGGTAAGTGGTGGTCGAAATAAATAGATCATAGACATACAATAAACTTGGGCATCTGTCAACATAATCCCATAGAAACATTAGTCGATTTGTGTCTGCATCATAAAGTTATTCTCGATTGAAAATTGTCAATTTACGAGCCAAATTCTCGTCATTTGCGGGAGGTTTTAATTTTTTGCTTCAATATGAAGAAATCTGCGGCTGAAGCTCATCGAATGCTCTCAAATACTTATGGTGAGGCCGCTATTA